>Ga0209427_10000232_pt1 | contig 56006 bp, 46 predicted proteins | sample DeeMarSWOR136_30_FD_187465 | JGI IMG/M metagenome (GOLD analysis project Ga0209427, IMG submission 187465) | Marine sediment microbial communities from White Oak River estuary, North Carolina - WOR-1-36_30 (SPAdes) (version 2) | ecosystem: Environmental > Aquatic > Marine > Intertidal zone >...
ACTAAAGACGAATTCACACCCAACAGTCGATTGAGAGACCACACTGAAGAGCGGACTGTCTGCCCAGTGATTATCAAAGGTCACTACCTCTGCACCAAAGACCACGGAAGACAAAACCATGACACAACAAAATGTGCGCATACTTACCTCCTCTTTATGGTTTATGCACATTGTCTCATACAAACTCTATTTTAAGAAAAAATAGTATAATTATATCTTTAAGTCTATGCATATTTTTTAAGCCTCATTATTATGTTCCCCTTTTCAACAGATGCTCATTTAAGGACTGGAGAGATATAGGGTGTATGTGGAGAGCTATTCTCTTGGCGTATTTCACAATACCCCTATTAATAATGATATTTAATTTTTAACGCTCGTCAAGGGGCAACGTTATCATTGTACGAATGGCCTGTTTAGTTCTTCTGTTCCCTTGAGCACAAATCTGCCATCCCTTATAATATCGATTCTTTTATCGTGCTTGGTTAGCGCAGCAATGAACTTAATGGATTCGTAAGGAAGTGTTATATCAGTATGTTTATGAGTGTAAGCCTCATGCATGTCTGTTTTTCGTAAAGCAGTCTTTTCATTCTCTCTTGCGACAATTTCTTTATTGTCTATCCTGTTGAAAACAGCCTTGTCTTCGTTCAAGGCAAAACAGGTATCGCCGATCGCAAAATGTGGTCCCATCTTCTCGATAATCAAAATGGGGAGAATATTGAGAATCTTGTATTTTTTAGCGATGATGTAGGCAAGCGTATTAGTTCCGATAGCGAATTCTCCAAGTGGAAGCGTTTTATGAGGAAAAAGCAAGTTCTCTTCAATATATCTTTTGTTATCTTCTGCGTCATTGAAATTATTGCAACTATATCTCACAACATAACCATCCCTAAAGGTGAGTTCAAGGTCAATAAACTTCAACCCACGGAGAAATGCCTCTTCTATATGCAAGATCCCGTTGGTACCTTTTAACTGCGGAGAAGTATACACCTCTCCAATGGGTATATTAACATCCGCGCCACAGTTTTGGAAGTTCGTTTCTCTAACTGGATTCTTCAACTCGTGCATCCTAACCTTTATATCTGTTCTGTTTTCACCCTTCCCTTTAATGTGTACAACATACGCCTTGTCGAGGGCATCAATGATCTTCTGCTGGATGTCTTCGTAGTGCTCTGCATCGAGCATATTTATCTCTAGAATGTCCTCAAATAAATGTTCGTAGTTCTCACCAATTTCAGGAGATGGGAAAGAGATAATCGTGAAACTAATTTCGCTCCGTGGCAAATATTCATCTGAGATTCTCGTAATGTTATTCTGGTGTGCTCGAAATAATCTTTGCTGCTCATCGGTAAATCTTAGGCACTCTTTCTTATTCTCGGGAGTGAACGATGGTTCACCAAACGCATCGAGGAAAATCGTGCCAGAATACATTGATAATATTTTCTTACATGATTCGCTTGCTTCTCTGAAATCTTTCTGAAACGAACAAGTATAATCTTCATCCAGATAGAGGGTAGCATCGAATCTATGATCATACATATACTGTTTATTCGTTTTAGACGAGGATACATGGTTTATTACGATTTCTAAATTTTTTGTTTTCAGATCATTTAGTAACTGCTGAGCTATCCTTTCCTGTCCTATATTGAATATCAAACCGACCGTCGATTTTATGGATATGTCTTTATTCTCTCTTCTGAATCCGTTGACGTAGGCGTTAACAATCTGATTCGACAGCTTTTCAATTTTTGCAGCAGGGTACTGCATAAGAAATTTGGCAGTCTTTATTTCATTACGAGTAACGTATCTACCATACCTGAATAGATATCTTAGATCACTCAAGTCTGTATTTTCCACGATATCTCTCAAGTAGGTAAAATCCTTATCAAACTGTTCTCTAAAACCGCGCACTATTTCATGTGTTTTCTTTTTCCTCTGCGGTCTGGTAACGAGCTTTCTCATCACCTCATAGTCACGTGTGCGATTATGTTTGATATAATCAAACACCTCTCTAAACAACCTGTTATGCTCCTCCATTTTAAAAATTTTATGATATAGAGCGTAGATAATGTACTGTCGATATTCGCAATAGAAATACGAAACGAGTTGACCGAACTGATCGCCAAAAAGGGTTCCACAATATGATGGATTTGCATAGCTGTTTTGATAGTTTTTGTCTAGTACTTCTTTATAAAATTCATTGTTTTCCTTTAATAATTCATCAACTGATTTGGTCGAAAAATAGTCGTTGCTGACATTTCTTTCATACTCTGCCAGTCTAAGAATAAATTTCCCGACGTGATTGAAAAACCGATAATATTCTTTTCTATCCTGTGCTTTTTTAAGACGCTCTGTCTCACCACAGATTTCTTTTATGGTCTGGAGAGTATCTTCATAACTCTTTTGTACTCTTCGATTCTCTTTTGCATAATATGCTTTTAAGTCGAACATTGCTATAAACCCACTACCTGCACTTTAGATTCTATGCATCTTTGACACTCTGTCAATAGCCTTGTGCAGAGAGATCTGACCATCATCAGGCATACAGTGCCTTGTGTTTCCAAAGTGTGCAATCTTATCGGAAGACCTCGATCAAGATGAGAATAATGTCAATGTCGATTGACATCGGAAATTCATAGCCATCATTAGAAATGCGCCTTTTACCCAGACGAAGTAAAAGAGGCGGCACCTTGTATCGAATATAGGGTGGGGTGAGTCAAGTATACGATAAAAGAGACTGTCGGGCAGTTTTACCTCGAATTTTTTCGAGCTGTGAGATTTGAATTTCATAGCCTGCATCAAAACAGTAGTAGAGCATCACTAGTCCTGTCGTGATTTTCAAATGACTCACTTCAGCACTCATAGAGACTCCTGTTTATTCTAGGCTCTATAGAAATAATAAACTGAGAAAAACCGAAAGAATCAGTGATGCCTTTACAGCCACTTTTTTCGCCTAAAGTATAAGAGCATCGAAATCCCCACAGTGAGCATCACACCCAACACTGCAATATAACCCCAGTGCCATCCGAGCTCAGGCATGTAGGAGAAATTCATGCCGTAAATACCGGCAATAAAAGTAAGAGGAATAAAGATTGCTGCAAAAATGGTCAATACCTTCATTATTTCATTCATTCTGTTGCTGATACTCGAGAGATATGTGTCATGCAGCCCCGAGAGCATATCGCGGAATGTCTCTATGGTATCGATGACCTGTATTGTGTGGTCATAAACATCTCTCAGATATATCCCTGTAGCTTCTTGTACAAGTGACGATTCTACTCTGCTAAGACCACTTATTACTTCTCTCAAAGGCCAGACTGACTTGCGCAGAAAAATCATCTCTCTTTTCAAATTGTGGATAGTCTGCAAAGACTCCGGCGTTGGATTAGCAACTACGATATCCTCTAAGTTTTCAACCTTTTCTCCCACTCTCTCAAGTATGGAGTAATAACTATCAACGATGGCATCAATGAGAGTATAAATCAGGTAGTCAGCACCTGCCTTTCTGATTCGTCCTTTCCCCTTTCTCAATCTCTCACGGATAGGGTTGAAGACATCACCCACGCGTTCTTGAAAAGAGATAACAAAATTTCCTCCCAGAATCAGACTGACATGTTCAATCCTCGTCTCTTCTGCCTCTCCATCAAAGTATATCATCTTGAGGACTACGAATATGCAATTCTCGAAATCCTCAATCTTTGGACGCTGCCCAGTGTTGAGGATGTCTTCAAGAATAAGGGGATGCAAGTCGAAATGTTTTCCAATCTTCTCAATAATCTCTGGCTGGTGCAGACCATCAATATTTATCCAGGTCACAGTAGGTTTGTCTTTGAAAGGAAAACATTCCTCAATACGTGCTACCTCTTTTTCCTCATATGACGACTCATCGTAGTCAAAGAGAGAAATTCGAACCTTTTCTGCCTTCTTTTCTCCCACATGGATGAGAGTACCCGGTGCAAGTCCTGCCTTTCTTGACATTCTCTTGACTAATCTACGCATGACAACTCACCTCCTTACTTTACATTTCGACCATGAAAACCAACATGCCACACCTTTAAAAATAGTCTAATCATTAATGTCCTCCTGTCAACATAATAATAAATCTTTACTTTATTAACTGAGGCTCGCCCGGGCGAGCTTGTTATAAAACATACCTTGTTAATCTCCCCAGCGCGCATGGAACCCACGCACATCGACATGGACAAAAGGACCGTGACTCGGTGTTTTCTTATATCTTCCCAAGCCCCCTACAAATCGCTCATACCAAGGTTTTCCATACATATCATCGATAATATCGTAGAGAACTGCTGCATCCTTGTAGTTTACCTTACCATCATTATTGAGGTCATCCATCATATTGTCCCTGGGTTCCTCGTCGATGAATATATCAGCAGCTCCTCCCCAGTTATGTCGACTATATTTCACATTACCAATAACAGTATTGTAGTAAGGTGTTCTATATCCGCTCAGGATATTAAATGTCTCGGCTTTATATCCTATTTCATTAACTCTTTCTAAAATGAGCTCAAGTTTCAACAATAGGCGCTCACGTAATACCAAGTATTTTGGATAACCGCTCGTCTGTTTACACAAGAACTGTTTCAGTTTGAAATGTGGTGCAATAAAGGTCTCCTCATTTTGCTCGGTGACCTCGATGAATCCCTTTGGTGGTTTATAAATTGCCAAGTTCTTCAAGGCAATTTTCGGATACTTACCGATTCTATATCCATTAAGGTACTCCCCTTTCATTTCTGCATAAGGGACCATAACAAAAACATTGAGTGTCATCGTGTCTAAAGATATGGTATGATAGATTCTAAGATGATAAAGTCCTTTTTCTCTCGGCGCCCGCCACTGCCATTTCATGGTATCCCTCTTAATTATGCTGCCGCCTGATGTTAGCAGAACGAACCGCCCTTTTTTTGTGACATCAACGATCTCTAATTTTAGCACCTCTTCAGGAAGGACAAAGACACCAATGACACGGTACGGTGATACCTCGTCTTTAAATCGTACGGAAAATCCGGGTTTTTCTGTAGTAAATCCAGTTGCTGGCGATGCTGCTATTGTACACATCACTAGAGACATAAAAACCAATTCATGACAGTGTATAATTATTCTTTTCAAGAATCTTTTCAATAATATCATTGCGATATCTCCATTACGATCGATTATCAAGAATACTACGGTTTCGGCGGTTTCTCACGAAGTGCTTCATCAAGCAATTTGTCACGTTCATAGATATCGCTGCGGAACTGAACTGCACCATCTTCATCAACCCATGCTGTCCAATAGAGAAGGTGAACAGGTATTGTTGTTTTGAGCCGGACAGTCTGCTCTACACCTTTGCCGATGGCTGCAAGAATGCGCTCTTTCGTCCACTGAGGATCGCTGCGCAATACATATTCTGCAAGTTCAACTGGCTTCTCAATCCGGATGCAACCAGAGCTGAACCCTCGCTCTGCCTTCGCAAATAATTCTTTTGCAGGTGTATCATGTATATACACATTGTACTTGTTTGGAAACATGAATTTTATTCTCCCAAGTGCGTTCAGACGACCGGGTTCCTGGCGAAATGTGTAGACAAAATTTTTATCTGTAATTGTTACCCACTCAATAGTTCTGGGATCAATTTGTGCTGCATTCGCACCTGTACCTTTGAAAATCTTGATGTTCTGTTTCGCAAAGTATTCGACATCTTTACGCGCTAAAGGAACAATATCTTGCACAGCAATTTTTTTTGGAACGTACCAACATGGATTCAGAACTAGATAGGTCATCATATCACTGAAGACAGGCGTACGGCGATACGATCTGCCCACTATTGCTCTCATTGTGAGAACAGGTTTATTATCCTCAACTACATCTAATTCGAAATTTGCAATATTGATAAGAATGTATCTCTTTCCGAGTTCTTGAGGAAGCCACCGCCAGCGCTCTAAGTTAACCTCAATCTGACGTACGCGCTCCTCCGCAGACACATTCAATGCAGTTTGCGTTGCGCTCCCAACAATTCCATCAACGTCCAATCCACAGCGTTTTTGGAATCTACGTACGGCCTGTTCAAGAGCGCCATCATACACATCACTCTCTTCATAGGGTGTATCTTTTAGTTCACCTTCAGCGATCAGGCGCTCACGTAGTAATTTAACACGGTCTCCCTGTTGGCCTTTTTCCATTTTGGATCCATCAGGTATGAGATTCCACCCACCGTGCGCTACAATGCTCCGATACTGTGCAAGAGTCTCTTTCAATCGTGCATAGCCTGGTTGTGGCGGTAGTAATCTAAATAACGCGATCTTGATCTCACTTGACTCGAGTGCCTTTTGGAGTATCTCAGCTAAATCTGCTTCACGACGATCCGCCCTCCATTCTGGATCAATTGTCTCTGGATCGATACGACCTGCGAGCAGATGGGATGCATAAATTAGAAATGCATCAGTTAGTAATATATCAATATCCACCAATCTATTAAGATTGAGTGGTCTCTTATTGAGGAGATTTTCTCTCACTTCATTAATGAGTGTCTCAATCTTCACACAATGATAATCTTGTGGGGTCAACCCCTCCTGATCCGCCTTCTTTATGGCAGAAATGAGTACATATGCTTGTGGCAAAGGTCCTTTTTCACTAGACCAGGCAGGCCAATATGCTCGCCGTTCATAGAAAATGGGCAACACAGCTGAGGAATAAATCAATTCCTCTCCCACAGTAATCTTGGGCGGAATTCCTGCTGCCTCAACCCGATTCCTCAGGTGCTCCTGTATTTCATCAGAAGATACCTGTGCGAATAAGAAGTGTGGTATAAATAAACAGTAGATACTACATATCATTGTTAGACGACCCAATCTTTTAGGCATAGATGCCCCCCTTTCACAAAACAAACCCAGCAAGCTGCATTAAGATAATCAATATCGTGCATTCTTAGTAAAATTCCATTCGCCACCAGTATATTCCAATGGATTTGAAAATCAAGAGTCAGTGTCTAACTCTGTGTTGACAGCAGACACGAAAGTTATATACTAACAGAGTGCACCTGTGGCGATTTTTCAGAACATTAAAAACAGGAAGACCAACACCCACCTGGGTTAACACCTTAAGAAAAGGTGTCTATGCACTTTCGTTCCTCGCACTCTTTTTTATAATCCTGCAATCCGGTTTGCGTTGGCGACTACCTCCTGCACTCGTTATTTTTTCATCGATATTGGACTACGCTGTGTTTCTATCCTATTTGGCTGATGCCCTTCTCAATTTCTATTTCACCTTCCCCAAGAGGGACTATTTCAAGAATAACTGGCTCGATATCCTCGTATTTGCTCCGTTCATACTCAACATTGTGGGTCCACGGTCCGGCGTTGGGATAATTGTCATCAGACACTTTGTCGTACTCGTAAAGGCATACACGAGAACGCGAAAATTCTCAAATCTTATCCGTGGAGTACGCCTTAACACTGCGCAGGTCGTCGCCCTCAGCTTCATAGGTACAATATTACTCGGCACTGTACTCCTCACGTTTCCAACTGCAACAAAGGACGGAAGAGGCGCCAGCTTCATAGATGCGATTTTCACCGCGACTTCAGCGACATGCGTTACCGGACTCATCGTGCAGGATACCCCACACTATTTTTCAACGTTTGGTCAGATGGTCATTCTCGTGCTCATTCAACTCGGCGGTCTTGGTATAATGACTTATTCTGCCTTTCTTGCCCTTGTGTTTGGAAGATTCACGTTAGGCAGAAGAAGAGTGGTCCAGGAAATGATGGATGAAGAGAGAAATGTACTCAGTATGATCTTTTATATTTTCAAAATGACCTTTCTGATTGAAACCATCGGTGCTCTTATCCTTTTTATGAGATGGATATTCTATTTTAAAAACCCAACTCAAACGGTTTACCTCAGCATTTTTCACTCTATTTCAGCATTCTGTAATGCAGGATTTTCTCTGTTTTCCAACTCACTTGAAGGTTTTGTGAATGATCCTGTCGTGAATCTCATCATCATGGCGCTCATTATCTTTGGCGGACTTGGTTTCATTGTCGTCTATGAGATCGTAAATAGAGTAGAAAATAAGCGGAGTGTGTTCACTACACACACACGGCTCGTACTCACGATGTCAACTATATTGATCATTGTCGGATTTCTGATCATCTTTTTCTTTGAGTTTGACGGCACATTACTACATTATCCGCTCTCAGGGAAATTGTGGGCATCTCTTTTCCAAGCAGTAACACCGCGAACAGCTGGTTTTAATACAATATCAGTATCATCTCTATCGACGGTCACGCTCACCATTATCATAATATTCATGTTCATCGGAGCGTCGCCAGGTTCTACAGGTGGAGGTATCAAGACATCAACCTTCGCTATTCTCCTTCTCTCACTCAGGAGTATTCTGAAAGGTAAAGAAGATATTGAAGTCTATAACAGAACAATTTCAAGTTCCATCGTGTATAAAGCCGTCGCCCTCGCTGTCGGTTCTACAATAGTACTTTCTTTTCTCTTTATCCTCTTGCTCGTGTCAGAGAATAAACCATTCTTCCCATTGCTTTTCGAGGCAGTCTCTGCCTTTGGTACCGTTGGACTCTCGATGGGCATCACGCCAGATTTGACAACGCCAGGGAAAATACTTATAATTATGCTTATGTATGCTGGAAGAATTGGTCCCCTTACCCTCGGGTTCGCATTGATGAGGGGCATTACGAGAGGCAAGGTAAGATATCCTGAAGCAAAGGTGATGATAGGATAAAGGAGGATTTATGCCGCAGTACGCAGTAATAGGTCTCGGCGCCTTTGGGAGAAAAGTAGCATTAACACTTGCAGAAAAGGGAGCTGCGGTTGTCGTCATAGACAAAAACAAAGACCGCGTTGAGGAAATAAAAGACAGTGTATCTGCTGCTCTGATTCTTGATTGCACCGACGAACGCGCAATGAAAGCAACAGAGATAGAAAATGTCGACGCAGCAGTCGTTGCACTCGGTGATGACCAAGAGGAGGCTATTCTCACAACAGCAATCCTCAAGAAGATCGGAGTTTCTCGTGTTATCGCGCGAGCAATCAATACACTGTATGCTGATGTTCTGAAAATGGTAGGAGCTGACAGAGTAATTATCATAGAAGAACAGATGGGAGAAGAGGTAGCTAAGCGACTCCTTTCCCCTGATATATACCAGCACGTGGTTCTAACAACCGGGCACTGCCTTGTAGAAATGGAAGCGCGTAAAGAATTTGTAGGCAAAACCTTGAGAGAAATCGATTTTCGAAAGAGGTACGGTGTAAATATCATTGCGATTCAAAAAAAGATTCCCAAAGTTAATGAAGACGGAAAAGTGCAGTATGTAATAGAGGTAAATGATATCCCTGGTCCTTTTGATAAAGTGGCAAAGGATGACGTGCTCGTCGTTGTAGGTGCAGATGACAATATCGAGAAAATGAGTATTCCCGAAAAGGAAAAATAATAGTATGCTATCCACAAAGGGGAAGATCAGGCTCGCCCTCTTCACTGTAGGTTTTCTATCTCTCGCTACATCTTTTATATCGCTTATCTATATGAATAACATGATGCATAGAATAGAGAACATAACACTACAAGATGCTGCACTCACTGCCTTGGGAAGAGATATATCAATAAAAATGCTCGATGCACGAAGAGAAGAGAAAAACTTTATTATCTACCTCGATTCTACATACATAAGAAATACGCGGGAGATTATAGAACAGGTGAAGGTGAATATACAAGAGGCGAAAACCTTATCGCCTGAATCTTCAGCTGAATTGGATTCGATGGATTTACTTATCAATGAATACGACGAAGATATTACATCCCTTGTCGCAATTTTCCAAGAAGACCCAAAGGCACTCACTACTATACAAAAACAAGTTCTCAACTATGAAACTGAACTGAGAAAGACTGTGCAAAGAGGAAAGGTACGGGAAGATTCACTGCCTTCGTGGATATCAGATCTTAATGTGTTGATGGCATCCGCTGCGACAAAGCTCTCGACAGAAAAAGCAAAACTTTTAACCGATTTAAGAGAAAAGAGTGATTTAATACTGACTATCGCACAGAAAATCACGGCGCGCGCCCAAAGTTCTTTAGAAGAGCACGGAGAAGAGGGAGTCCGCTATGCAGCATTGGCACAGCGCAATGCACTCACGATCTTCATTATTACCGGTATTCTCCTCATCTATCTTTTCTTCTATTTCCCTCATAAAATACTTTTACCATTTAGAAGAATGACAAAAGCCCTCAACGCAATAGGGAGCGGAGACAACGCATTCATTCTTCCCGAGGTTCAAAAGGGCGATGAATTTTCTGTACTATCTCATTCCTTCAGAGATGCACTCAACAAGCTGAGATATTTCAATGAGTTGAAGACAGACAAGATAGTCACAACCAAGAAACAACTCACACATACTCTCGAGGTGATAAAAGAAGCAGTGGTCATACTCTCGAGTGATTTGAAAATAACATATATCAATAGTGCAGCAAAGCAACTCTTTTCGCTCGATGAAACAATTGTAAACAAGAATTTAGAAAACGTAAGTATTTTGTGGCAGATTTTTGGCGAAGAAGTGAAAGCAATAGAAGATAAACAAAAAGTCACGCTCAGTAAGAGAATCAAAAAGACAGATCTCAAAAAAAGAACTATTTGTATCATTCCTGTGGTTAACAGTAATAACGACATCGAGACCTTTGTTGTTATAGTGCAATGAGTATCCCAACGACAAGCTCAAGGCAACAATGCAATAGGCACTTGCAGTGCAAATTTTGGCTTCAATAAGGGAGCAAATGCCAAACAGACTGTTTTCGCAATAGACACAATATGAAGAGAGTATTTCTATTGCCATTCATCATAGTCTTGCTATTCCTTATTCTCTTCATTTTTGGCAGCACACCATTTTTTCTCAATTTCATGAAAGGTAAGATCGAATCGGCTGTGCAACGAGAGATAGGTGTTCCTGTCAGTATTGGCTCACTAAAAGGTAACATCTTCTATACGCTCGAGGCTGCTGAACTGGATGTCGGCGCAGCAATTCACCTCAACAGAATCACGGTATCCTATAGCATTTTAGGATTGATTTCTCGACAAATCAATATACAGAACATTCTGCTCGATGGATTGGACGTCGATATGAATCGTGCTGGAGAGCTTTCACAGGTATTGGAGAAACAGAAAAAAGAAGAACCAAGCAAAAAGACACCATTTAAGGTACGGATTAAGAAATTATCGATCATCAATTCACAACTCGTCGGAGCTTTTGACAACAAGAAAATTGACCTCTCATTGAATCTGCACGGACAACTAAAAAACGATGTTGTCACCATTGATACGCTCTCAGTCACGACTGACAGCTCGCACATCTCTTTCAAAGGCACTGTGCCCTTAGATAAAGACGGTGAAATCGACGTCCACTATAGCGCCAATCTTCTCCTCAAGGAATTTAGTGTAGAGAATCTAGACGGTTCCATAAAAAGTAGCGGATTGCTGCAAGGAAAAACATCATCGCCGAAAATCTCGAATCAAACAGAATTTTCCATTAAATATCAAGAGAATGAATTCTTTGGTTCAAGTGAAATATCATGGAAATTACCTCTACTCGATAGCCTCAGTCTAACCGCAACCATTACTGCAGAGACTTCCCCGCTTCAAAAGAACATCTCACAAAAAGATTCGTGGGAAATCTTATTGTCGCTTCAGAAAACCACGTTGTCCTGTGCTATCTCTTCCGATTATGGAAATGCTCGCCTGGCCGGCTCTCTGAAGGGTAGTATTGATAATCCTGAGGTCTTTGCAGAGCTGACTGGTAAGTTACAATACGCTCATTTCCAACCAAAGGCAACGGGTAGAATAGCCTACAAGGACAAAACACTCATCATCAAGAACTTCAAAATAAGGAGTAATAAACTTGATCTACAGGGCAATGCCTTCCTACGTTTGGCAGACCCGCAGAAGATAGACGCTGACATTCTTCTTGACTGTGGTAATATAGATTTTATTAACAATTTTCTCACATCACCGCAGCCAGTCAGTGGCAGACTAAAAGTAGCTTCGAAAGTGAAGGGTGAAATCCAAAATCCCTTTATGAAAGGTACTGTAGAATTCAGAGACATTGTGGCATTTTCTGAAGAAATAAGTAATGCCGAGTTCATATTTAGCCTCAAGGACTCAATTCTCAATCTCAACTCAGGAGTTATACAGAGTGTACGCGGTCAAATCAACCTTGATGGACAGTATGGTATCACTGACAATCAGTTCACCGCTCACATCTCGAGCGATGAATTGAGGTTTAGATCTCCTGAGATATTGGGCAAAGACACAATCCCCATAAGCGGCTTAATTGGAATAGATGCCAATTTCAAAGGACATATCACAAACCCGCGAGGAGATGGCATAATTATTTTTAAAGACCTTGTTTATGATACCATTATGTTTGATACCTATGGACTCTCATTTGCATTAAAGGATACCATTCTCGATGCATCCCTCTCCAATGACCTGAAGACCGTAGACCTGACAGCCACAGCCTCACTTCATGAACCATTCCGATTCAATTGTTCATTGAGGCTAAACCACTTTGATTTCAAGAATTATATTCATGCTGACACAGGATATGTCTCTGCCAATCTATCTGTCCATGGACAGGTTGACCAACCGCAGAAGATAGCAGGTGAATTGCAGATAGAGAGTCTATACATGTGTCGCGAACGATATAGGATGCACAACCTCGACACTATCAATATCACCATCAAAGACGGAATCGCTGATATAATAACGTGCGCATTTGATCTTCAGGGGCAGAGAATAGATGTACAAGGACATGTACCACTAAACATTGCACAGGGAGAAATTGACCTGCTGTGCAAAACAACGAGAATTGACCTCGCAGCGCTGGCAGTGCTCTTACCTGGAATACCCGAAGTGCAGGGATTTCTCTTTTTGGATGTCGCTGCGCATGGCAAGATACAAAGCCCTGCTCTTCTTGGCCAAATTCGTCTTGAGGAAATAAAATATGTCATGCCTGATATTACGATTGATTCTGTATACAGTCTGTTAATGTTTCAAGAAAATACTATTACTATTGAATATCTTAAAGGTAGAATCAATAAAGGACATCTTGATATTAATGGTTTTGCACGTATAGGAGCAACAGCCATTGATACGATGTCCTTAATAATATCCCTGGACAAGATTACTGTCAAATCAAAGGACTTTGGGTTAGTAGACATAAACAGCGAAATACAAGCAGCTGCAAGAAAGGATTCGGTGAAGATTGAAGGCGAGGTCACAATCAACAAGGCTCTCTATAACGTTCCATTTAGTCTCCAGACAATCGTAGAACTCTTAACCAAGGCAAACCGACCGACACCAGAACAGAGTGAGATAGCCAAACGCATTTATTGTGACATCGGTATTTCAGCACCTCATGGCGTGCAGATTACCAACAATGTGGCAGATGTGCTGGTCGATGTTGACATGCAGATAAGAGGGTATCTCTCCAGATTGAATGTGTCTGGAACAATTATGACACCGAGAAAAGGAACAATAAAGTACCTCGGAAAGAAATTCGATATCACAAGTGCGGTAATTCAGTTTGATGACCCTTACAAGATAAATCCTGTTCTGAATCTTGAAGCATCCAGTTTCGTAGCGTCGATTGATGGTGATTATGAAATATCTCTCTCTGTAACTGGTACTGTTGAAAAATGGCACCTTGAGTTATCATCGAACCCACCAGTACCTGAACAAGATATCATAAGCCTCTTACTGATAGGAAGGCGCAGACCTGGCACTTATCTGCTCAGTGACGCTCGAAGCATTGATTTAAAGGGTACTGCCAAGGACTATGCAGAAAGCCTTGTCAGGGGAACAGTGGAGCGGACCGCAGAGAAAACATTGGGATTTGAAAAAGTCGAGATCACAGGTGATATCCTTGATCCAATGCAACTGGATATAGGTGTTGAGAAGAGAATCGGTAGGAGATTTACCCTCATCTATGGCACCGGCATCGAATCATGGGAGTTCCGTAGGGTCGGATTAAATTACGATATTACCGATCATGTTTCTATTTATACGCTTCACGACCAGGAAAATCTAAATTCAAGTGTCGATTTAGATATCCACTTTAAGCTCAAGTGATTATTCTGTATCTTCTATTATTGAGTACTATTGAATTCAAGGTTACAAAGATAACCATTAAAGGAAATGAGTACTTTAATGAAGCAGCAGTGAGACAGGTAATGCTCACTAAAACTCCTGGGCTCTTTCGTAAAGGCTCGTTTCAAACAGAGATATTTAATGGTGATATTACTACTCTTCAAAATCTCTATAACTATAACGGCTTCCTCGATGCCCACGTTGCCTTTGAATTGATTTTTGACAGTACTGAAAAAGAGGTCGAGATCAACATAGACATCACCGAAGGGAAAAAGACATTTGTAAACGAAATCCAGTTTGTCGGAAACAGATTGTTTACGAGTGATTTTCTGAAAGAAAAGATAACGACTCAATTAAATGAACCTTTTGATAAGAGAAAATTAGAATTGGATGGCTACACAATCACTTCTCTCTATGATGATGCAGGCTACGCTGATGTAAGAGTGCAATCAAACTACACTGTCACAGATAATGAACTAAAAGTTGTCCACACTATCTCTGAGGGTGAAAAACAGTTTATCAAAGAAATAGAAGTCATTGGACTGGAGCATACGAGAGAAGGTGTTGCAAGGAGAGAAATTACGCTCAAGTCCAACGATGCCTTTCGTTACGCAGCTATACTGAAGAGCCAGCGCAATCTCTACAATCTCGGTGTCTTTAGATCAATAAGAATCAATGCAAGAAATTCATCACAAGCAAATTTTAAAATAGTTCAATTTACTGCTGCTGAAAAGGAGCCAATAACAATTAACTTTCGGATCGGCTATGGTACAAAAGATTATCTAAGAGCTGGTTTTGGCATCACACATATCAATATTCTTGGTCGTGCATGGCGCGGTAAAATTGAAGGAAAGGCAAGTTTTGCAGAGTATAGATTGAATTCCCAGCTCACATTCCCACGATTTTTTGTCTCAGCGGTAAAATATAGTATTGGAGCATTCTATCAATTTAAAAAAGAGATTGGTTTTGAGACACGAGGCATTGGAGGATACTGGGCAATATATCTTAACCTTATTGGAGGAAAGTTTTCATCAACATATGATATTGAAGCTGTGCGCACGTACTTTGCTGATGTCGACAGCACAGAAGACGACTTACTTCAAGGACTCACATTTATTTGGCTCAGGGATAAAAGAGATGATCCACTTTTTCCTAAAAGGGGCAATTATATATATATCAATGCTGAAACGAGAGGCATTGTCTTACCATCTGATGTCAATTATGTACGCCCAACATTCGAGTATCGTGTATTCAGACCTATCATGACGCTGGTCGGAGGAGTTTCAGCGAAAGTCGGTATTGTCCAAGAGGTATCACCAACAACTGAAGTGCCAGTATATAAACGATTCTACTGCGGTGGAACATCGTCGGTCAGAGGATATTCCGAGTGGTCAATCGGACCAAAGGATGAGAACGCTAATCCGATGGGAGGAAGAGCACTATTTGAAATATCCGGAGAGATTCGTTATCCGATCTATAAAATTCTGGGAGGCTCATTCTTTATTGATGCAGGGAACATCTGGCAGGAGTATGATGAGATTGACGCATCATTGAGATGGGGAATCGGCGCTGGATTGCGCGTAAAGACACCTTTAGGAAGTGTTAGACTCGATTATGGAATCAAGATCGACCGCCAACCAGATGAATCATTCGGTGCAGTACACTTTGCCATTGGTGAGGCATTCTGACCATCTTTACAGGTACTCAATAGTAAAGGCTTATCGTTTTTGTGACAGAGCAATCACCATGACAAGTGCCATAAGGGATAAAACCCATAATACAATTGCCGTGTTAGTTGCTTTCTTTGCCTTATCTGTCTCCCACCAGGTGAGCGGACGAATGCCCCTGACCAAGAAGGTTACCACACCCGCAAGATTGATGCAGATGATGTTTGTGAGTACGATAGCACGTCAACGTTGGTACTACACTCTATCATAGAGCAACAGACTATTGAAATAACAAATACTCTTAGTATAATTGTTGTACGATGAAAACAGCAATCATAACTCTCTGGTTATCACTTGCAGCAATCATTATGGGGTGCGTACACATAGTTCCCTCTGAAAAAATGCCAGAAAAAAAACCTCTTTATCTTGAACAGAAAGAGTTTCATAGAGGATTATGGGTCAGAGCGGTGTCAACTGCAAGTCCTGATTCAATCACGAGAATCATTCAGATTGCAGAAAAACTGGGTGTCACTGATATCTATGTGCAGGTTGTTGTTGCAGGCTATGCCTATTACGACTCTCAGCTATTGCCGAGGAGTCAATATCTCTCAGAAGTTTCAGGCTCTCGGTATGATCCACTTGATGCCCTCATCAAGGCAGTCAAGAATAGACCAATTCGCATCCATGCATGGGTCAATGCACTCCTTGTCTGGTCTTTAAAAGAACAGCCTGATTCTGCACGCCACGTGCTCTATACCCATCCTGAATGGTTTATCAGCGATATCAACAGAACAAGCATGGCTGATTATTCTTATGAAGAATGGTCAGATCTGGGGCTTGAGGGCTTATATCTTAATCCAAAGCATCCTGAAGTACAAGAATATGTGAAGAATATCGGTCGAGAGATCGTAACCAACTATCCAGTTGCTGGCGTGCATCTCGACTTTATTCGCTATCCAGGCACTTTCTGGGGACTGCCAGATAATGACACCTCTGCCCTCTTTGCTGGACTCGATGGCTATACCCTGCGTTGGCTCAATCTCACACGGTACCCGCAACTTCCATTTCCATTGAGATGGAAGACGTGGCATTACTGGAAAATAAATGAACAGAGAGAAAAAGCACTCTTTCACCTAATAGAAGGGGTACGCAGTATAATCCGAGAAGATGCAGTGAATCCGAAGTGTGTCCTGACCGCTGCTGTCTTTGCAAATCCCAGTACAGCGCGATTCAGATTTGCGCAGAACTGGATAGACTGGGGAGAAACGCTCGATTATCCTGTAGTGATGTCATACACACAAGACATTCTCCTTTTTTCAGACATCCTTGAATTTACACACGCTCATAGATCTGATGCAGTCTTCGGCATAGCATTCCTGTGGCCAGATATGGAAGATGAGGCATACTGGCAAGTCAAGGAGGCAAGAAAAAACCATGCTCATGGAATCTGTTTCTTTGATTACACTGCTCTTGATACAATGGTAGAATATGAAAGAATAAGCGGCAAACAGACGGTTGAGACTGACAGCCTATTTAAAGACACCTCAAGATATGAGCCAGTTACTGGTATGTTTATAGAAGTTCCAGAGCAAATGCTCATAGAAAAAGGAAGAGACATGCTCGTATCTGAGGAAGACATCGAATTCACAGAGTATCTGTATTCACTCTCATTAGATCTAGACAAAGACCTCATGAGAATGGATCTGAGTCGAGATAGATTTCACAAGGGCATTACAGATGACATCGCTGCCTTCAAGTACCTTGATTCAGTGATATTTCCGCTCTCAGACCAACTCGTTGAGCCACCGCAGAGAGAGGTGGACTACGAATTTTTGCCGTGGGGTGCAGAAGACTCAGCAGTTGTCATTGGAAAGGCACAGAAAATGAAAAAGCTCACACAGCACGCAATGGTCTACCCAGATGGAATGGATAGATTGGCACGGGCAGCATTTAATGCAGAACCAGGTAAAAAGGAGACATGTGTTGCACGCAACGGAGTCTATGTCTTTGAGGTAACAGAGATACATAAGGGAGGGAAGAACGTCGCACGTGACAGTGTTGAAAACAGTCTATTGCCCATATATGTATATTGGACAATGAGAGACAAAATCAACAGAACCCTGTATCGTTGAATCATGAATATCTCTTGACTCGGTTATTGACATTTCGTAGGTGAGCGATATAATTAACTGCGTTCAAATGGGTTACCACTCAGAAGGTCGAGAGGAGTGAAGAGTGTCAGTAATGCCGCTGAAATATGATAAGCAGTTACCAAAATCAATCTGTTTCATTTTAACAATCTCTTTCTTGAAATTTCAGAGAGGAAGATAGATTGATAGAAAAACAGAGGAGGTAAGATGAAAAAGTATAAATATATGATGCCCATTATTGGGCTCATACTGTTGTTAAGCTGGAGCAATGCTGCAGTACCTGAAGGAGAGAATCAACCAGCCTCTCAAGGAAACGAGGTTAACCTCTCCGCTGTGGCACAGTCACTGGTGACCGGTCCAATACATTATCAAATGAGGCAGGAATTCCTCGATAGTTTTGAGAGGAGTGCTCTGGCACCATGGGAGACCTCTCAATACATCTGGGGCATCAGAGACACAGCAGATGCATATGGTCCTGAGACTCCTGCATTTTCTGGCTATCGGTATGCAGGTGTTCCAGAGCAGGATATCGCAGTCTACTTAGGTAACAATGTTGGCGAATTGACTACGCCCTCGATTGATATCACTGGTTGGGATTCTCTCTACTTGTCTTTTAACTACTGGTCTTCTTTTGAGGGTCCGATGACGAATTTTGATGGCGGTATACTCCTGATTTCACCTGATGACGGTACTACGTGGATGCAGCTCGATTCACTTGCTGAAGGACACCTCAATCCCACATATGATGCTCGTTTAGCCAATACTGGCGCTTTGGGCACTGCCTGGGCGTATTGTTACAGTACTGACCCTGACTGGGTAAGCGTGAGCTCCCAGGATTTAGTTGGCTTAGGATATGCCTCGCCTGGAAATACAGTTCGGTTCCGCTGGACCTTTGCATCTGATCCATTGGCTGGTGGAGAAGGGTGGTTTGTCGATGATGTACGGATAGCCCCAACTTCACCACCTGACCTACAAGCTCCGAGTATCGTGCATACACCATTAACAGACACGACAGACACACTCAATAATTATGTTATCACCGCAACGGTCACTGACCTCGGTTCTGGCGTGAATTATGATTCTGTCATGTTGCACTATCAAATCGAGGAGCAACCAATAGTCAGTGTTTATATGGACACTATTGGAACCGGAAGTCCAGACGTCTACGAGGCGGAGATTCCTGTTCAGACTTTTCATACAGACATATACTATCGCGTCACTGCAGCAGATCATGCTGGAAATGAAGGAACCACACCTCGATATAATTTTGAGGTAACCAATGCGCGGACCATAATCTATGACGATGGTCAGCCCTGGTATGGAGCTACTGTGGTGAATCCAGGAGACGGTATATTTGTGCAATTCTCGTTTGCTGATGTAGGAATAGATAGTGGACTGCTCCATCAAGTGAAGTTCTATTTTGATAGGACAGGTCAATTTGACCTCTGCGTCTATAGGACGCCAGGAGACCTGATAGATTCAATAGCCGGTTTAACCTCTCCAGGGTACATGTGGCACACGGTTGACATCACGCACCTTGATATTCACATGAGGGGTGTGGAGCCGGTTGTCGGATATATCATTGGAACCGACTCGCTCGGTGTCTTGAAGGATGCAACATTAGATTATGGTTTCCGTATGTGGGATTATGTAAATGGCAATTGGCAGAATGGAACTGGCGGAGACAACATGATAAGGCTAAAGGTCATCCCAATAGATGTGCCCGGTGTCGAAGATACTCCTGGAGATGTTCCCCGTCGCTTTGTCTTCAGGCAGATCTCGCATAATCCTACTCGGAATCACGCAGTCCTTGAGTATCAACTACCGACAGTTCAAAAGGTCTCTCTGCATATCTATGACGCATTAGGTCAATTGATTAAGAGATTGGTAAATTCTGAAAAACAAGCAGGAACCCATCGGGTCGTCTGGAATGGCAGCGATGAGCACGGAGATCGAGTTGCGAGTGGCGTCTATTTTGTGAAATTCGAGACAGAAGAATACCAATCAACAGAGAAACTGCTATTCGTTAGATAGGATGATATATACCTAAAAAGGGGGAGTGAACACTCCCCCTTTTATTATTATCAGAAGAATAAACAATGTCTCTGCTTGACACTGCAAGAAATGATGGTTATACTTACAACGATGGCAGCATTGATTCATAGTCTAAAACACAAAAATTTAATTCTTATAATAATGTTTCTTACCTCATTAAGTTTGGTCCTTTTTTCGATTGCAGAAACAGCCAATAGAGAAAACATTATTCCTCCTGTTGCAGAAGTCATACCAAGAATAGACACACTCCATGGCGATGTACGGATAGATAACTACTTCTGGCTCAGAGAGAGAGATAATCCAGAGGTCATTGCATACCTTGAGGCTGAGAACGAGTATACCGAGGCACAGATGCAGCATACTGAGGTATTTCAGAAACGATTGTATAACGAAATTCTCCGCAGAATAAAAGAAACTGACATGTCAGTGCCTGAAAAATTGGACAACTACTACTACTACACACGCACAGAGAAGGGAAAACAATATTCGATCTACTGCAGGAAACAGGGCAGCCTGGATGCAAAGGAAGAGATACTCCTTGATCAAAATAGACTCGCTAAAGGTTATGCGTATTACGACGTCGGTCTGTTCACCATAAGTCCAAATCATGAACTCCTTGCATACTCAGTTGATACCACAGGTTTCGAGGTATACACACTCTATATAAAAGACCTCAAGACCGGCAGACTTCTGGAGGATAGACTCACTAACACAGCCTATTCTATGGCATGGGCGGATGATAACAAGACCATCTTCTATACAATTTTTGACGATGCAAAAAGACCATATAAACTCTATAGACACATGCTTAATTCCCTGCAGAGTGAGGACGTGCTTGTATATCATGAAGAAGACCCCATGATGTGGATTAATATATCAAGGACAAAAAACAAAGAATATATAGTCATTGAATTGAGCAGCCATATCACCTCAGAAGTCCACTATCTTGATTCTGATCAACCGGAAGGGACTTTTACATTATTCCACCCAAGGCAAACAGGGGTAGAATACCATATTGAGCATCATGAAGATAGATTCTTCATCTTGACAAATGAAGATGCAGAAAATTTCAGACTTATGGAAGTATTGGTCAAAGAGCCGTCGAGAGAGAATTGGAAAGAAATCATACCCAATCGAGACTCTGTGATGATCGATGGATTTGACGTGTTCAAAGACCATCTGGTTGTCTATGAAAGAGAAAAAGGCATACAGCAGATACGCATCATAGAGCTCGCGAACAATGAATCTTATTACGTTGAGTTTCCTGAGCCTGTCTACACCTTCTGGTCAACAGGAAATAGAGAATTCGATACCCAGTTACTCCGCTTTACCTATACGTCACTCGTGACGCCACGCTCTGTGTTTGATTACGACATGCACAACAGAACACGCGAACTAAAAAAACAGTATGAAGTGCTCGGTGGCTACAACCCGTCTGAGTATCAATCAGAAAGAATCTTTGCACGGGCACAGGATGGGACGATGATTCCTCTATCTCTCGTCTATAAAAAAGGGGTGGTAAAGGATGGCAGCAATCCATTATATCTGATAGGCTATGGCGCCTACGGAGACAGTGAGGACCCTTACTTTTCTTCAATACGTCTGAGTCTATTAGAACGGGGATTCATCTATGCGATTGCACATGTCCGTGGTGGTGGTGAAATGGGTAGGTACTGGTATGAACAGGGGAAACTACTCAATAAGAAAAATACGTTTACCGACTTTATCGCCTGTATTGAATATCTTATTCAAGAAAAATATACATCGAGCGATAGACTGGTCATTACGGGTGGGAGTGCTGGTGGAATACTCATCGGTGCTGTCATGAATATGAGGCCAGATCTGTTCAAGGTTGTTGTTGCTGGTGTACCATTTGTTGATGTACTCAATAGTATGCTGGACTCATCCTTTACAAGGAACGTACTCGAATTTGAGGAGTGGGGTAATCCAAGAGAGGAGGAATATTACTATTACATAAAATCCTATTCTCCCTATGACAATGTCGAAGCAAAGGACTATCCCAATATATTGATTACCGCTGGATTGAACGATATCAGGGTCACCTACTGGGAGGCGGCAAAATTGACTGCCAAGCTGAGGGCATTGAAGACCGACGACAATCTGCTGTTACTAAAGACAAAGATGGAATCAGGTCATCTGGGTGCGTCTGGACGTTATGACTTTTATCGGGATATTGCCTTTGAATACGCCTTTATTCTCGATGTACTCGGTATGAAAGATTGAAAAGAGAGAGAAGCTCTATTCATACAATCGTGGTGTAGAAAAAGAAATGGGGTCGGTTTTTGAAATGCCGACCCCATGTGATATACTTACTCTTATTTTACAAAGATTAATTTTATGAGTTTGTCGTCATCAGTCATGCCGAAGTAGATTCCCTGATTGAGCAGCTTACCGTTATCATCGCGTCCATTCCAGGCGGCAATTCCATTTTTGACTTCCAGATGACTGACCAACCTGCCGGCAGCATCATATACCACCATCTTGTTGCAGTAATACGGCACAGTAATAGCAGTCACCGTACTAAACGGATTGGGCAAGGCAATGATACCTCTGTAGCCCTGCACAGGACCGGTGAGCTTCGTCTCCTCTATCCCGACCTCTCCTATTACTGCGTGAATAGCCACATCATCAGTCTCTTTATCGCGATATGGTGCCCAGACTCCCGTATATTCCCAGGTCTGGCGACTAGAAGGGAATAGTGTATCAAAAGCAAAATAGGGATCAGAAGGCATGTTACTAATGCACCCGATATAGAATGCACCATCATCAATGATGATATTCTCACCAGAGACATCAATATCATACCAACCTGCTGCTGGAACGGGGATAACAGTCTGATAAAACACGGTTCCAGGGCCGTTATTGGGACCATCATCATCCATGATCTGAACCGTGATATTTGCAGATCCTTGAGTTGAATTGACATTAAAGCGCGCGGTACTCAACTGTGTAGGGTATTGTGGTGGAACGAATCTTGCCCCGTATCCAGAATTGACACCATTCCATGCGAAACCAGTGTGGATCACATTCTCATACTGGAGTTCAGCAGGATAGGTCACTACTCTGAACTGCACATATATAGAGTCATTGGGTGGCACCATGTCACCACTCAATAGAGACTGCACCTCTAATGAGTAGAGACCATTGCTACTTGTTCCCCACGATGGTGAGAATACGATTGAATCAACATCACCAGGATCGAGCGAACTGATCGTAACCGTGTCAGTAAACAGAATTGTGTTTGATGCATCCCTCACAAGACAATTGACGTCAAATCCAGCCTCAGGCCGATTACCTGTATTTTTCACTACAGCCCAGAAATCAATCGAGTCACCATTATATAAGAAGAAACCACCTGAAACATCATTCATCATCTTTTGCACAGCGATATCATGGGCTTCATAGGTCGTCGAATCCGGCGGATAGAAACGAACTGCCAGACTCTCGTGAACACTGTTTTCGGATGGGACACCATTGTGGTAATACTCGAGACCGACCATACCAGAAACATTTTCAATCCCCACAGTCATTCCACCACCACCAGAAGCACCTTCTTGTGTATGGTACTGAAAGATGATCGAGCTATCTGCCTTTGTGAGAATGATTTCAAAGGTGTTGTTACCAGTTGGTGATGGGTAACCCCAGAATGGTACATCATGATAGGCAATAATACACGTATCCTGTGCAGCATTTGTCCAGTAGTAACAAACACCAGGAGTTTCATCGAATGTCAGGTCAACCATCCATGGTGCCACAACATTATTTGGTGGTCCGGTGTTAGGAATGCCCGGAAACGCAGGTGCTAAAAGCCCACCCTCACCAAATGAGATATAGCCATTAGAACCAATCCAAATATCACTCACCGTATACCAATAATAGGGAAAATCAAAACCGATGGGAAACGGGCCAACCCAATTATCGTCGCCGAGACCAGTAACCTGAGTTCCTATACCCGATATGTCAATCCAGTTATAGGTCGGTATGCCTGGTGCACCCGTAGTATCACTATCAATCCATCGATACCCGTATGCATCTGGGCCACCTGCACCACGGTCTGCTGGGGTGTCATATTGAGTAAACCCGGAACCAGTAATTTGGATAAGTATGAGTAATAGAGCCATAAACCTCCTTTCGCAACAATTATAGACAAAAATAGATTACTGTCAATGATGTCATGGGTTATGAATATGCTGAATTATCAAAGGAAGCATTGTGGGATAAATAAGAAAAGGCGGCAGCCGGATTTGCACCGGCGAATAGCGGTTTTGCAGACCGCCGCCTTGCTACTTGGCTATGCCGCCATGCGATTGGCATGCCAATCACAAAGAGCACATGGCTAATAGAATATTGCGTTATAAGCCATATACTATCAGCTATTTGCTATCGCGCCGAAGGCGCGATAAGCGGGAGACGGGATTTGAACCCGCGACCCTCACCTTGGCAAGGTGATGCTCCACCACTGAGCTACTCCCGCGTATTACTGATTATTATAGTGCTATAGTCTAAAAAGTCAATATATAAATTGCCACTCAGCAAAAGTAGATTGCAGAAATAAGTGAAACCTGAGCTTCAAGCCCGTGGATGATGTTCTCTGTATATCTCCTTCAGATACTCTCTATCAATGTGTGTATAAATCTGCGTTGTAGCAATATCCGCATGTCCCAGGAGTTCTTGAACCGATCGAAGGTCTGCACCTGCCTCTAATAGATGAGTAGCAAAGGAGTGTCGAAACATATGAGGTGTCACCCTCTTTTTAATTCCCGCCTTGATTCTGTACTTACGAAGTACTTTGAGAAAACCCATCCTCGACATCCTCTTGCCACGGGCATTCATGATGAGAAGTGGTGATGACTTTTCTTTTATAAGAAATGGCCGACCCTTTATTATATATGCCTCAATTGCCTGCGCAGCCCTTTTCCCAAATGGTACGATGCGTTGTCTATTACCTTTGCCAATAACATTTATGACGCCGTGGAGCGTATCCAGGTCAGAAATCTTAAGACCCAACAGTTCAGATATCCTTAAACCAGAACCATAGAGCAATTCCAAGCAAGCACGATTCCGCAAGCCGAGAGGTGTCTCATCTTCAGCTGCCTCAATGATTGCCGTCACCTCATCAATTGAAAGGGTCATTGGTAATTTTCTCCCCACCTTCAGTAATTCAAGATCAGATGCTGGACTTTGCAGGATGATGTGACTATGCATGCAAAACCGATAGAACGTCTTGATGCTGGAGATCTTGCGATTTATAGATGTTGGGTTCAGACCTACATCAAAAAGAGCGTGAACAAAATCGCGCAAATCTCTCGTATTCGCATCGTCAAGTGCCTTATGGTAGGAGATAAGAAAATTTTCTAACTGTGTTAGATCATATATGTATGAACGGATTGTGTTTAATTCATCACCTTGAGAGATGAGAAAATTCTCGAATTCTTTTATTAAACGCCCTATCTCCTTCACATCTCTACAACAAGTTTTCTCGGACACCGAGTGAGGTTGACTATTGCGCCCCTCGTGTCAACATAGATGACATCCTCAAGCCTAACACCAAATCCCTTCTCAGGATAATAGAGCCCTGGTTCAATGGTGAATACATGTCCCGGTGTAATCTTGTCTTTGTTAGTCTTTAATAGATTGAATGAAGGGCTTTCGTGCACGTTCAATCCTAGTCCGTGTCCGAGTGAATGGCAATAGCCAATCTGCGTCTTCGGATTACAGAAGAGTGTTGGATGACCCCTTTGTTCAAAGAACTTACATACTGACTTCTCTATATCAAGATTCTGTTTTCCCACCTTAAGCATATTTATGGCATAGTCCTGAGCATCCTTCACTGTCTTGTAGACTTCCTGAATTTTGGGGGGCGCGTATCCAAAACAAATAGTGCGAGTAAAATCAAAGCAGTAACCGCCTCCACTCTCCTTCGGGAAAATGTCGAACACGATTGTTTTACCGAGTCGCACTGTCTCCAGATCTCTTCCAGTGTTGTGTGGAACTCCGGCATCCCTCCCTTGGGCAACAATCATACCGTCGGAATTTACAAAATTCCTCTCAAAGAGCTCTCTTCTCAGCATACCCTTCAGATCACCAATGCGTAGCATCCTCTTTTTATCTTTCATTATTACATTGTTTTTTACTTTCATGTCCTGGACAGTCCTGAGCATATGCGTGAATGCAGCGATGACTCCATTCCGTACTTGTCGGATCCGTCTCACCTCGTCTCTACCTTTTGTCTGCCGAGCCATGCTGAGAATACTCTTTCCAGTATCATAGTGAATTCTTATCCTCTTATCAAATTTGAGGAACTGGCGGAGAACATGATAACTCGTTGCAAAGGTTCTCATTCCATAAAATGCCACAGTACCCCGAATCTTCAAGTCATCAAATATCGTTTTGATGAGAAAGGCTTCTGCTTTAACAGCATCTGGATATTTTTCAAAAATCTGCTTGATTTCATATTTGTTTATATTAATGAGCCTAAGCCCGCTCTTTTGTGCAACTTCACGTTCAATTGGATAATGAATGACAACTGCAGGCCTTCCGCGCTTCTTTACATAATGAGCATAGATATTTGCACCATTAAAGAGATAATACATTGTTGTATCTGCACTCGCCTTCCCCGCCGCATAGATGGTGTCGATCCCCATTTTTCTCATCAGTTTATCTAAATCCTTTTTCATTTTACTCCTCTATCATTACTTTGTATAGAGAGATGCAAGTTTAAAAAAATTCTCAAGTATCACAACACCTGCAGGGTGTTTATCATCGAAGCGCTCAGGATGAAACTGAACACCATAGAATGGTAATATCTCATGCTTCATTATTTCAACCGGACAGGTTGGTGAATCGGCAAGCTTCAAAAAATTACAGGGCACACTGTCTATGTGCTCCTCGTGTGATTCCATAACCAGGAACTCTTCGCCAAGCCCTTCAATGAGTTTATCTGGCTCGATTCGCCTCACGACATAGTAACCTTCTAACATCTTACCAGTTGGCGTAATCTGTGCTCCAAATGCCATGGCAAGGAGCTGGTGACCAAAACAGATCCCTAAGACTGGCTTTTCTGTACATCGCAAAAACTCCACTTCATTCGTATAATCTTCAAATACTTCGGATTCAGCCAGCTTTCGTTGTGAGCCTGAAAGAACGATAATATCGAAGAGTTTGAAATTTTCACCACTACCGATAGTCGCGTAGTCTTTCAATTCCACGGTGTGCACTATAACATCCTTGATTATACTATATAATTGCTCTATCTGTGGAGAATTTGGCAAATAGTTATTAATTATCAAGGTTCTCATCGATCACCTCAAAGAGTTCATCAACAATCCTCGCTTCTCTTACACGTTTTATTTCCTTACCCTTAGCAAATATCATTCCTCTACTCTTACCACATGCAATACCAAAATCTGCCTCTCGGGCCTCACCAGGACCATTCACAACGCATCCCATTACCGCAATCTTCATGTAGTGCTTGTATTTGGCTAGACGTTTATCAACGGCGCGGACAATCTTCTCGAGATTTACCTCACATCTGCCACAGGTCGGACAGCTGATAAGAATCGGATTCTGTTTCCGCAATCCTAAAGAGTTGAGTATTTCATAAGCAGCAACAACCTCCATGACCGGGTCTGAAGTGAGCGACACGCGTACCGTATCGCCGATGCCTTCATGTAATAGTATGGCCAAACCCACAGCACTCTTTATGCCTCCACGAAATGGCAAACCAGCCTCTGTGATACCGATGTGAAGTGGATAATCAAATTCTTTACTCAATATTCTATACACAGACACGGTATCCATAACGTCGGCACCTTTCGCAGATACGACAATGTTGTCAAAAGCATTCTTGTGGAAGACAGCGAGTGCATCATTTACTGTTTCAACGATCGCTGTGGGTGTCGGGTGCTTGTGCCTTTTTAAGATTTGAGGAGGTAAAGAACCTGAGTTCACGCCGATTCTCACTGGAATTTCGCAACCTTGTGCCTTTTTTATCACCTCACGGACCTTCCATACCTCACCGATTGTGCCAGGGTTTATTCTGATTTTATCAACCTGTGCATCCAATGCCTTGAGCGCCAGTCGGTAGTCAAAATGGATGTCGGCAATAAGAGGAATGACGATGGCTTCTCTTATTTGGCTCAGGGCGGCGGCATCCTCTTTATCAACGACTGCCACACGCACCATTTCACAACCTACTCTTTCGAGGCGTTTAATCTGATTAACTGTCTTCGTAATATCTTTGGTCTTGGTCTTAGTCATAGACTGCACGGCAATGGGACTATTCCCTCCAATAGTAACACCTCCAATACGCACCACCCTCTTTCTTTTCCTCATTCGCGCTGTCTCTTAATCAGGGCACCTAAACGGCGCAATTTGACCTCAAACTTTTCATAGCCACGGTCTAGGTGATATATTCTCCGTACTACGGTTTTACCCTTTGCTATAAGGCCTGCCAAGACCAATGCTGCAGAGGCACGCAGGTCTGAAGCCATCAAGTAGGCACCAGATAGCTTCTTCACACCCTTAATGATTGCTGCATCACCCTCAATAGTAATATCTGCACCCATCCTCATCAGTTCCAGTGCCTGCATGAAACGGTTCTCGAAGATTGTCTCCCGTATTGTGCTCGTTCCCGGTACGATCGAAAGAAATGCCATAAACTGCGACTGCATATCAGTAGGAAACCCTGGATAAGGAGCAACAAATATATTAGTCGCACGCGCCCTCCTGTTTCCATCTATCACAATGGTGTCTTCTGATTTCTCAACGGCAACACCGATCTCTTCGAGTTTATCGAGAACGCTTGTAACGTGCTGTGGACCGCAATTCTTAATTGTTATCTTGCTGCGCGTTATTGCGGCGGTTACTGCAAAGGTTCCTGTTTCAATACGGTCGGGTATAATGCGATACGTCACCGCAGAGGGACTGGATTGTCCTCTTATGGTAATGGTGTGCGTTCCCTGCCCTGATATGTGATGACCCATTGCTCCTAAGAAATTCGCAACATCAACAACCTCAGGTTCACATGCAGCAGAAGTAATAACCGCAGTGCCTTGCGCCTGACTGGCAGCAAGCATCACATTTATTGTCGCCCCGACAGATGTGCCCTTCGGACCTTGTAGATTCACCTCTTGCCCCTTTAATCTGCGTGTCCGAGCATTAATGAACCCATCCTCAATCTGTATATCAGTACCGAGCGCCCTTAATCCCTTTATATGCAGATCGATAGGCCGTGGTCCAATTGCACATCCACCAGGCAAAGATACTTTCGCTCTTTGCTCGCGGGCGAGTAATGCTCCCAGAACATAATACGATGCGCGCATCTTCCTCACAATATCATATGGAGCATCAATCCTTTTTATCTTGCGTGTATGAATCTTCAACGCGTTTCGTTTGAATACTACATCAGCACCGAGGTACTCGATAAGCTCAATCATTGTCCGCACATCAACGAGGTCGGGAATATTCTTTAATACTACTGCTTCATCGGTAAGCAGTGATGCTGCGATGATGGGTAATGCAGAATTTTTTGCACCGGAGATAGAAACTTCCCCAGAGAGTTTCTTCCCGCCTTCAATAACGAAGCGATGCATGATGAATTATACAAAAAAAAATGTATATGTCAATGAGAGAGGCCGATTGGCTATTATCGAGAACATCCAAACTCGCTCGAGCACTAACATGTTATGGATTTTGTAGTTTGCTCCTGTTAACGAAATTACTCGTCTAACAAAACGGTTCAGAACACAGCAATACGTATTTAGAATTTACCTCTACTATGCTCTTCCAAATTTAGGCGCCAGTTCGTCGAGGGTAAATCTTATTACGATTGGTCGACCATGTGGGCAGGTATAGGGGTTTTCACAAGCAAACAATGTATCGATGAGACTCTGCATCTCAACAACAGAAAGTCTCTGACCAGCCTTGATTGCACTGCGACACGCCACAACCTTGGCTATTTCACTCTTCTCTTTTATTAAATTCCCCAATCCGTCCAACTCTTTAAAAAGACCAACAATATCCTCCCTGTTGACCTGCGCACCGGTCGGTAGGCTATCACACACAATGGTACGTGATGAAAATTCCTTAAATTCAACACCAAGTTCTCTGAGTGTTGGTTTCGTTTTCTTATATACCCGATATTCTTCTGGTGTCAGTTCGAGGGTAATCGGAAATAATAATCTCTGTGCACCGCTTCGTCCCCGCATGATCGACTCATATATAATTCGCTCATGAGCAACATGTTGATCAACAATTATAAATCCCGATTTTGTCTGTGCGAGTATATACGTATCGTGAAGTTGCCAGAATTCGTCAGAATCTCGAGCCGTCTCCAGCTTTGTCCTCTGCTCTGATGGATAGGGAATAAGCATATCCTGGGCAAATTGAACCTTTCTGCTTACCGGTGCATCCTGTTCTAACTCTCTTTCCACCGGTGTATAGGTAGTAATCCTCGTCCGCGAAAATAGTTTCTTTTTTATTGACTGGACGAGTACATCTGCAATATACCTTTCGTCTTTAAATTTAACCTCATTCTTTGTTGGATGTATGTTCACATCTACGAAGTTTGGCTCGACAATGATGTTGAGAATGAATGCAGGAGGATTTTTCGGATTTTCATAGGCGCTCATAATCGCTCGATAGATCCTTGGATATCTCACTGGTCTTGAATTGACATAGAGGTAATTCATATGAAGCCGCTCAGAGAAATCAGGACGCGAAAAATAGCCATATATGCTTGTTGTGCCGATATTCACCTCAATATCCACCAAAGATTCAACAATGCCTCTTGGAAAGACCATCTTGACACGTTTCTCAATTGAATCAACACCAATGAGCTCAAGTATACTACGCCCAGACTCTCCAAGATTGAAGCAAATATTGGGATGAATGAATGAGTATGTCTTAACGAGTTCAATGATCAATCGGCGTTCCCATTGAGCCGATTTAAGAAATTTTGATCTTGCCGGAAGATTGAAAAAAAGGTCTGAAACTTTTACCCTCGTGCCCAGTGGACGATGAGAATCGAATATCCCCTTTACCTCACCACCCTCAATAGTGAGTCTCGTTCCACTATTACCATCAGATGTTTCCAATTCAAAAAAAGAAACCTGGGCAATGCTCGCGAGTGCCTCCCCACGAAATCCATAGGTACTGATCTGTTCAATATCATCAATCGTGCTAATCTTGCTTGTACCATATCGTTCGACAGCGAGCAGTACATCATCTGTGCCCATTCCACAACCGTCATCATTCACCAAGCACATTCGTTTTCCACCCTCCTTGATGTCTAATTCGATTCGCTGTGCCTGGGCATCGAGTGAGTTTTCAATCAATTCTTTAATGACAGACACTGGGCGTGATATAACCTCACCGGCCGCAATCTTTCTTCTGACCGCTGGCGACAAAATCCTAATCCTACCCATGATTAATTCTACAGAAGATAGGTCTCAAGTCAAGCAATGGGAATAAAGTGACTAACTCGTGTAAGTTTTATCCTCTTTATATAGAGCAAAGGCTATGTTCTCTGTCTCCTGATCGTTTCGACATCACGCGCGATTGCAGCCCTGAGGGCATCGTCATCAAGAAACCTCCTGATGTTTCTGACACGCTCGAGCAGGCGCACGCTCACTTCTTTCTTGTAAAGATTATCAGAGAAATCGAGCACATGCACCTCAACGACATCATGACGACAGAATAGGGCACCTACATACTCCCTATTTCGAATCACGACCTTCACTCTGTAAATACCGTCGAGTGGTAGTAATTTCTTTTTATCTACCTTGATATTGATTGTCGGAAATCCAAGTTTCGTTCCTTTACCTTTGCCTTTAATGACCCTTCCGGAAACTGTATATTCTCGTCCCAGGAGCTTATTTGCTGCCTTTACATGTCCTAGTAAAAGGAGTTCGCGAATGCGGGTACTCGATATAGTTCCGTCCTCCTCAACTCGTGGTATAATATGGACGGAAAATTTATCTTGTGCAAGATTTTTCAAGACTCTTGCCGAACCTTCTCTCGCTTTACCAAAATGGAAATTCTCACCAACTGCCACAGCAGAAGGCGAGATGCACTCTGCTATCAAGTCTATAAAATCAGCAGGCTTCAGCTTTGAAAATTCTTCAGAAAACTTAAAGTAGTATATGAAATCAGAACCCAATTCTCTGAAAATATTTTCCTTCTCTTTCTTCAACGTAAGAGTGATAATAGGCACAGACTTCAATACAAAGAACGGCAGCGGGTTAAACGTTATAATACCAATCCGTCTTTTGGAACAAGCCAATCTCTTCATATATTTAACGATCTCCTGGTGGCCTCGATGGACACCATCAAAACTGCCGATGCCACACACAGAACCTTCGGTAATAATGTCTCTCTTATTCATTAGTATCTTCATTTCGTGTACTATATCGGTGAAACGTTACTCGGTTTCGAAAAGCGTTTATTCACAGTATATCACCAAGTTTTCTTGCATCTGTTACTCTGTAATTACCAATTCGTGTTCGACACAAAGAGAGAAGTGTCGCGCCACAACCCAATCGCTCACCAAAATCATGCACGAGTGAACGAATGTAAACCCCCTTACCAACGCCCACATCAAATCTCAATATCGGGTAATCACTGGTTATGATGTGGAAAGATTCAACGAACACCTTTCTTTTCTTTGGTTGCACATCTTGTCCCTTACGGCTCAGCTCATACAGCTTTTTGCCATCCTGTTTGATGGCAGAAAATCGTGGTGGTATCTGCTCAATTTTGCCGACAAAGCTGCTGGCAATCTCATCTAATTCGTTAATCGAGAGGCGCACAATATCTTCCCGTATGGAACACATTTGTGCTGTGCTCATTTTCTTGATTATTCTACCACTCATATCAAAGGTATCTGTAACCACACCAAGTATCATCTCACCAGTGTAGTGTTTTTCATAATTTTGAATCTCATTAAATTTATGTGTTGCTTTGCCAATGAGTATGATAAGTAATCCACTCGCAATGGGGTCAAGTGTACCTGCATGTCCTACTTTTTTATAATGCTTTTTAAAGATACGAACTATCTGAAAGGAGCTAAATCCAATCGGCTTATCAATCAATTGAATCTCGTGCAACACTCGTGTGTTAGAAAAAGAGCACTTCTCGGTGTTTTCGCAAAGAGTGTTCAAGACAGGATACTATGACCCCTCCTTTTTCTCTCTGAGTTTTTTGAATACGGCACCGACAATTTCCCGCTTCGCTCTGTTGATGTCATTTCTCGTCTTGATGCCGGCGGCAAGGCGATGACCGCCACCGCCAAACCCGTGAGCCAACTCATCAACGTCGATGATGCCATTACTCCGCAAGCTAATACGCGTCCCTCTGCGCTCCTCGCGGAAGAATAGAGCAACCTTTACCCCATCAATGGCTTGGAGAAAGGATACAAAATTCTCAGAATCTGCCATCGTCGCATGATTATCCGCAAGCATAGATTGGGTAAGGCACATTACCCCAACGCCATTTTTGACGTCAATAGTATTCAAGACCCTACTCAGTAATCGTGTCGCATCAAGAGTTCTTGCATTCAGTTTTCTCACAAGTGGACCAGGCTTCACACCCAAGTTAATCAACTCGGATGCTATACGTAAGGAGTGCTTGGTTGTATTTGGATAGATAAACCCACCGGTATCGCTATATATACCACAATAGAATATCTCTGCTATTGGTTTGCTTATTTCAATCTTCAACTTCTTGAATATGTCATAAATAATCTCACAGGTAGAGGACGCTTTCTCTTTTATGATCCGCAATTCACCAAATGCATCATTACTTATATGATGATCAATGTTTACAACAGTCTTAGAATCTAATCGAGCGGCTTTAATATGACCCATATGCGCAAATATCCTCGAGATTCTTGCTGCGTCAACGGTAATCAGGAGATCAAACGACGGCTGTTTTCTCGTAAACTTCCACTTCCCAAAGAGAAAACGATACTTTGTTGGGATCGGTGAATAACAAAAAAGGGTGGGTTCTCTTCCGCTATAATATCTTACAAGGTGTCCGCAACATAAAGCGGCAGCAATACCATCACAATCAGGATTGAAATGAGTAGCAATAACAGTGCGTCTACTCTTTTTTATGAGCCTTATTAATCTCTTTAAATAATTCATCTATTCGCTGACCATGTTCGTAGCTATCATCGATCTCAAATTTGAGATCCGGAAGGGACTTCATTCTCACGCGGTTAGCAAGAATACTTTTAATATACCCCTTTGCCTTGCTCAATATTTCTAGGCTCTCAGATTTGTCTCGGAGACTCGAAAAAAAGACTACCGCGACTTTTAAATCTGGACTGACGACAACATTCGTAATGGTAATAAAACCGAGCCGTGGATCCTTCATTTCCCGGATAATTATATTTGATATCTCCCGCGCCAAAACCGAGGCGACTCGTTCCCTTCTCGTCATGTAATTTGCAATTTAAAATCCAATAATGAAACTGAATGATTTCTATCACAAAAATCAATTACTGTCTTCATTCTCGAATCCACCACTGATTTATCATTACTACAAAGCACAATACCGAGCTGGGCTCTCTGCCATAAAGATAAATCACCAAACTCACAGACGGCGACATTATAATTGTTTCTCAATTTGTCTTTGAGACTCTTCACAACCCTTCTCTTTTCCTTGAGTGAGTGACAGTTTTCAACGTGAAGGTCCAATTCACAGCGACCGACGAAAAATTTATTTGCCACTTTCTCTGACTGCTTCTTCTACTTTATAAAATTGAATGGTGTCACCTTTCTGTATGTCGCCACCGTCCTCAAGACCGATGCCGCACTCATAACCAGCCAACACTTCTTTAACATCCTCTTTGAATCTCTTTAGTGAAACGACTTTCGAAGACAAAATCTCTTTCCCTTCTCTGAGCACCCGCGCTACTGCCGTACGTATTACTTTACCATCTTTTACATAGCAACCTGCAATAGGACCAAGTTTGGGAATATTGAACATCTCTCTCACCTCAACCTCACCAATAAGTATCTCTTGCAGTTTCGGCTCGAGCATACCCAGCATAGCTGAACGCAAATCGTCTATCGCCTCATAAATCAAACGGTACGTACGAATTTCAACACCCTCACGCTCCGCCGCTTCGAGGGCATTTGCATCCGGACCAACATGAAATCCTACACAGATTGAGCCAGTTACCTCAGCAAGGAGGATATCTGAGACATTTATCTTGCCGACGCCTTTATGAACAACGCGTATACTCACATCATCCATAATCAACTCGTTCAATTTTTCATCGAGAGCCTCGACCGAGCCAGCAGAATCTGCTTTTAGAATCACTCGCAATTCCTTGGTCTCTCCTGATTTAATCTTCTCCTGTAGATCGAGCAGCGTGACCTTAGCCTTTGCCCTCAGGGTTCGGTTTCTCTCCATGAGCTGTCTCTGATAGGCGAGCTCTCTTGCACGTCGCTCACTATCAACTGTCAAAAAAATCTCTCCGGCCTGTGGAAGACCACTAAATCCCAATACCAATACCGGAGTCGATGGTCCGACCGAATCAGTTTTATGCATCTTTTCGTCCAGCAATTCTCTCACCCTCCCAAAATGCGAGCCACACACAAATGGATCGGCTCTGTGAAGCGTACCCTCCTGCACAAGAATAGTTGAGACATTTCCCTTACCACGATCGAGCCGTGCCTCAAGGACGACCCCCTTTGCAGGTTTGTTGACTGGGGCCAATAAATTCAATTCCTCTGCTCTAACCAGTATTGCATCTAATAGATCAGGTATGCCGACGCCTTTGAGGGCCGATGTTTCTACGCATATTGACTTTCCGCCAAATTCTTCCACCACAACATTTGTCTTGGCTAACTGAGTTTTTACCAGATTCACATTTGCTCCGGGGAGATCAATTTTATTGATGCATACGATAATCGGTACATTTGCCGCACGAGCGTGGTCAATCGCCTCGATCGTCTGAGGCATGACACCATCGTCAGCCGCGACTACAAGAATTACAATGTCCGTTACCTGAGCACCTCTTGCCCGCATGGAGGTGAATGCTTCGTGTCCAGGCGTATCAAGAAACGTAATGATCTTTTCATTATAGATAATCTGATAGGCAGCCATTCTCTGTGTTATCTTGCCGTATTCCTCTTCGACAACACGAAGTTTTGTAATCGCGTCGAGCAGCGTCGTCTTGCCATGATCGACGTGACCCATCACCGTGACAACAGGAGGACGCTCAACCTTTTCAACTTCCTCTCCCTCAGGCGCGATTTGTTCCTCGACTGACATAACTTTAACGTTGTAGCCGAATTCATCGCACAGAACAGTTATGGTATCAAGATCGAGTCGTTGGTTCAAACTCACCATCAGCCCCATATCAAGACATTTCTTAATGACTTCACTCGTTGCAAGCTTTAAGGCCTGTGATAACTCGGCGACAGTCATGAAATCCACCACCTCAACAACTTCTTCGGTTGGCTTCACCTCTACCTTTACCGGCGTTTCACGCTTATAATGTTTTTTCGTCTCTTTCTTCTCCATTTTAGCGAGCGTTGATTTCACTTTTTCTTTTATCGCTTCATGATCGATCTTTTTCTTTTTCTCCTTAGCCTTTGGTTTAGTGTAGCGCCGTGTAAATTCCTTTTTTACACGTTTTTTCTCTTCGGAAATCTGCGCCTTTACCTTCTTTATCTCTTCTTCGGTGAGGAGTGACATGTGTCCTTTTGCTTTAATTCCTATTTCCTTCAGTAGCTCAATGAGTGCTGCGCTTGATAGACCTAAGTTCTTTGCTACCCTATGAACCTTCTTTGGCATCCGCTTCCTCCTTCTCCTCTTTCTGTTCTAGAATTTTCAACAGTTTTTCTACACCATCATCATCCAGTTTCAAAAGAAACTTCAATTCTTCAACAGGAGCCTTGAGCACACTGAGAATATTCGAGTAACCTTTTTCCGCCATCAATTTCTTTAAATCTGGATCCAGCTCTGCTACACCTTCTACCTTTACCTCAGCAAGTTTCTTTTCTTTCAAATCTTTCTCAAATTCTGTTTCCTTTTTTATCTCTATTTCCACCTCACACAGCTTCGAAGCGAGATCAACGTTGACACCATTTTTACCGATTGCCTTCGAATAATCGTCATCTGGAACGACAGCGAGTACATGGCCTTCGTCAACAATGACCACCTCCTTTATCCGTGCAGGTGACAGACTCCGCGACACCTGGAGATTTGGTTCTTTACTCCACTGTATTATGTCGATACGCTCACCCGACAACTCTTTAACGATTGACTGTATACGGCTGCCCCGATAACCAACACAGGCACCGATTGGGTCAATCTTGGGATCAAGAGTCTGCACAGCAACCTTTGCCCTCACACCTGGTTCACGAACGATTCTAATAACCTGAATGATACCTTCTTTTACCTCAGGAATTTCATAGAATAGCAGCCGCTCCAGGAATTTTGGATCAGTCCTGGATAGAATTATCTTGGGACCCCACTGGGCACGGTCTACGTTGGAAACGACAGCCCGAATGGGTGAATCTAAGCGATAATGTTCACTTCTCATCATGCCGTAAGAAGGAATCGTCGCCTCAACTGGACCTAAATCAACGAGCACCTCATTGCGACTGACTACCTTAACGATACCTTTAACGATCTCGCCCATCTTCTTCTCATACTCAGCCATGATTCTACTTCGTTCTGCTTCACTGACTCGCTGGGTGAGGGTCTGTTTAACCGATTCTATAGCAGTTCTTCCCAAATCAGAAATTGCCACAGTTATCCTGAATGTATCGCCAATCTCGTAGTCTGGATTTTTCTCATGGGCTTCCTCAAGCGATATCTCCTTTTTGGGCTCGCTCACATTTTCAACAATTTTCTTTACTACAAAAATCCTAATCTCTCCGGTCGATTTGTTAACCGACACTTCAGACTCAACCTCTTTCCCAAATTTTCTCTTGATACCGTTCTTTATTGCCTCAACAAGAGATTCTATGACATAATCAAACTTCACACCTCTGGCTCGTGCGATTGATTTTATATTCTCAATAATCAAATTATCTTCGTTTACCATATTCTACATCCTCCACAACCTTTGCCTTTACAATTGAGGCATATGAAATCACATTTTCACCGCGATCAGTTGCTACAATCACCCCATCTTCTTCTGTATTCCTGATGTATCCCTTTATCTTCTTATCACCAGTGTCTATTTCAACAAGCTTACCCATTGCCCAAAGATAGTGCTCAGGCCTTTTTAATGGTCTCTCAATACCAGGTGAAGACACCTCAAGGGTGTAAGGAAAAGTCATAATCTCTTCTTCATCAATCTCTTTCGAGATTATAGTGCTTACCTTCTTACAATCTGTAACCGTGATAACACCATCCTTTCGGTCAATAAAAACTCTTAATGTTTTTGACACTTGATTAAAATGCACATCATATAATCGTAATCCTAAGTCATCCAAGATGTTTTTAATTATATTTGAAATTTTCTCTAAATCAAAACTATCAGTCACCGAGCCTCCGATATAAAACATCTTTCAATTCAGAACACTTTTTTATGATCATATTTTTATCGACCCCGAAGACCTCCCGCGTTTCACGCAGATAAATATCAAACTTCTTATTCTTAATCCCTTTTGGACCAATAGTGACCCGCATTGGAATACCCAAGAGATCAGAGTCATTAAATTTGATACCTGCCGAAATATCGCGGTCGTCAATAATAATCGAAAAATCAGCTTTAGTCAATGCCTGTGCAATCTCGTCAGCGATATGTGCTATATCCTTATCGACTGGATTTAAGACAACAACATACACCTCGAATGGAGCAATCGATATAGGCCACACAGCCCCGAGTTCGTCTCCTTTCTGCTCACATGCACAGGCCATGATACGCTCAAGACCGATGCCATAGCTTCCCATCACAATGGGCTTTTCCTGACCATTTTCGTCGAGAAAGGTTGCACCGAGCGCTTCTGAGTATTTTGTACCCAGTTTAAAGATATGACCGAGTTCCAATCCATTGTGCAACACAAGTTTGCCCTGACACCTTATACATTTATCCCCAGACTTTACCGTCCTTAGATTAAGAAACTCCTTCACCCTGATATCTCTCTCTGTGCTGAGTCCTTTGACATGATAATCATTCCTATTCGCACCAGTAATCATACCATGTGCACTCTTGAGAAGCTCGTCTGCATAGATATCGATGCCTTCTCTCTCTTGCGGACCTATGAAACCAGGCTCTGCACCAAAATATTTCATAATCTCCTCAGCCGCAGCTGCTTTATATGAAAATCCAAATCGATTGTGTAGTATACTCTCATTTATATCGTAGTCGCCCCTGAGGAGAATAAGGATTGGCTTTTTGTCAGGTGCAGTAAAAAACATGCTCTTTACAAGATTCTTGGGCGACACATTCAAAAAAGTACTTACCTCTTCCACACTCTTCTTGCCTGGGGTATGCACTTCAGTGATTGGGGAATCATCAAATGTCACAAATTCTCCTTCACCTTGAGCAGCCTCCAGATTCGCTCTATAATCACATTGCTCGCACGCAACGAGCGTATCTTCACCACCACTTACCCTCGCGACAAACTCTTTTGATTCACCTGTCCCCATGAGCCCACCCGAGGCATCAACAATTTCAAACCCGAGTCCACAACGCTTAAAGACTTTCATATATGCCTCTTTATGGAGATTAAAACTCCTGTCCAGACCTTCATCATCTCTATCAAGGCTATAAGAATCCTTCATGATGAACTGTCGAGAACGAATCACGCCGAATCGTGGTCTCAGTTCATCACGAAACTTCATCTGAATCTGGTACCAGGTCTGCGGCAGGTCTCGGTACGAGCGTATTCTCTTTCGCGCAATTTCGGTAATAATCTCTTCATGGGTCGGACAGAGACAGTACTCTCTACCTTTTCGGTCTTTAAAACGAAACATGTCGTCACCATATTCCTCCCAACGACCCGACTCCTCCCAAATCTCCTTTGGCGACATTGCAGGCATCAACAATTCTTGTGCTCCGATTCTTTCATGTTCCTCACGAATAATCTGTTCAATTTTCCTCAAAACACGCCAGCCCAGCGGCAGATAAATATGTACACCCGCACCGAGCTGTTTTATAAATCCAGCACGTAGGAGAATTCGATGGCTCTTACTTTCTGCCTCTTTCGGCTCTTCGCGTAGCGTGGTTATCAATGACTTATCAAATTTCATAACCATAAATATACAACAAATCGTTGAGAAAGTCAATACCTGAGAGCAGTGATAATCAAAATGACTACAGTGATTTTCATTGATGTGTGTATTAGTTATGCAAAAGACCAAAGGAAAAAACTTGACGATGAGATTTTTGAGATTATACTTTTTTATGGTCCGCGGAGCAGTCTGGCTTATGCAGCCTATCCCCTATTTTGGAGAAAAAATAAGAGGCGGTTGGATATATGAACCAAAGATCGACGGTTGGCGCATGCAGATCTTACGCTACAATAACGGCGAGGTAGAGTGTTGGGGTAGGAGACTCGAGCGCAGGCCAAACTGGTCTCAAAAATTACCGCAACTTGTTACATTAGCAAAGAGAGCAATCCCAAAAGGGACCCTGATTGACTGTGAACTCTACTCGTCACGCGGACGCCGTTTCATACCGTCGCTTTTTGCTCGAAAACCAAAGGCAAGACCAATCATCTACGTATTCGATATAATCTATTTCGAAGACAAAGATGTAAGTCAATTATCCTTGAGGGATCGAAAACAGATTCTCGCGGCATTCAATTTCAAAAGACCCTTCCACTTCGTTGCCGGAAAAAAATTAATGAATATCAAAGAGGACTATACAAAAGAAGTGAAACAAGGATATGAAGGTATCGTCATCAAAGATATCGAGTCACCGTATCTTATTGGAAAAGAGGCACCCATTGCTACACAGTATTGGAGGAAGATAAAATAGGCAAGGCAATTCAGGGCAGGAGAGGTAAAAGAGAGCAATTAAGGGTAAAGGTGCCATTGGGTTGTGGTTGAGAAGCTAGAAGAATCCAGGATCGTAACCCAAACCCTTTGCCGTTCTTTTTCAAGGAGGTCATATGGCAGTAGGGAGGTTTCAAGTCATGGCAACACTGCAGGCAGCACGTGCATATGTACTTGGCATGTCGATCGCCTCGGCAAAGTCATTTGGCTTGCAGCGTGCAATATTCTATGCTGCAGCAAAGAGAGGATTTAAAGGAAAGGGTGCGGCAAAGCCACCAAAACAGTTTACCTTTAAAGAAAAGAAATTGACCGATACCGAAATCAAAAAGATTCAAAAATCGTTCACCATGACGACTATTGGTGACGAGGCTGCCTATAGTATTGAAATAGACGGCAAAAGATTATTCGTCATTGGAAACGAAATAAAGACGGCAAAAGACTTTGAGCATCAGATAGAGCGACGCTTTGGTAAGAATTTTCGATTGGCATGGAAAGAGGCAGTCAAGATCTGCAAAGATTATGACAAGGGAGTCCTCTTGTCGCAACGCTACTTCTATGAAACAATCTACAAGCCGAGACGTGATGAACTCGCAAAAAAATGGACTGAGGAATCCAGTCCAGGAGTTGAGTAGTTGACACAATTTACATCTAAATTGAAGTGTAGACCTAGATTATTGTTGCATTGACTTGGCTGTAATAACCATTATAATAAGGTGCGCAAGGAGGTCTGATGAGATTGGACATATCCTACTGGGCAAGACCAGGAAAGAGAAATACGGATGAGACAATCAATCTGGCATTAAAGAGGGCGCAACAGCTCAAGATAAAACATTTTGTCATCGCCTCGTGTAGTGGCTGGACAACCAAGAAATTATTAGAAAAGGGAAAGAAAATGAAGATTGTGTCGGTTGCCCATGAATCTGGGTTTTATAAACCAGGAAAATGTGAAATGAACAAAAAGACAGAAGAATTTTTGCGAAAAAATGGTGTTCACGTCTATACTGGTACTCATTTTTTAGGTGGATTTGACCGAGCAATCAGATTTAAATTCGGTGGTGTAGCTCCAGCAGAACTTGCCGCAAATACGCTCCGTATATTTGGTCAGGGAATCAAAGTAGCAGTCGAGATCGCGATTATGGCTCTCGATGCAGGAATGCTTCCATACAATAGAGAAATCGTATCGATTGCTGGTTCAGGTGAGGGCGCAGACACGGCAATCATCTGCCTGCCAAAACATGGTAGAGATTTCTTCTCATTTGAGGTAAGAGAGATCATCTGTAAACCACGGAAACGATAATGAAATCAAAGGTTGCAGTAGTAAAGACCAGTCCAAAGACAGTTCTCGATGATATTGATAGGGTGATGAGCCTTGCTGATGTTGATCATTTTCTCAAAAAAGATGCGCCAACGATATTAAAAATAAACATTTCCTGGCATGTGTACTATCCTGCATGTTCCACAACACCCTGGCAACTCGATGGCGTTGCTGCCTCACTCGCGAGAAGAGGATATAAAGACCTCATTCCTGCTCAGAATCGAACCGTAGTAGTTAATCCAAAAATCGGTGCAGCCAACAATCATCTTAATTCGGCGATGAGAAAACATAACCTCAAATTTGTGTACCTATATGAGCCTCATATTGAATGGATTAACTACAAACCAAAGGCAAAGATGCTCGTCCTCGACAGGGTCTATGATGGACGGATCGAAATCCCAAAGATGTTTATTGGCAAAAATGCATTCCACCTCCCTACTCTTAAGACACACGTCTTCACGACAATGACAGGTGCCATGAAGAATGCATTCGGCGGGCTCCTCAATGATAATCGCCACTGGACCCACTCAGTAATACATGAGACGCTTGTTGACCTACTCCAAATTCAGAAAGAAATTCATCCTGGTATATTCTGCCTCACCGACGGTACGATTGCAGGCAATGGTGCGGGTCCTCGGGTGATGGAAGTCGAGATCAAGAATTATTTACTCGCAAGTGGTGACCCCGTGGCAATCGATGCCATTGCTGCAAAGATGATGGGCTTTGCCCCACTGAACCTTAAATTCCTTAATCTTGCCCATGAATTAGGCCTCGGCAAGGCAGACCCTCAGGAGATTGAAATTGTGGGTGAAGATATATGTAAGGTCAATTTTCACTTTAAGAGCAAAGACACCTTCGCCTCGCGAGGTCAGAAGGCAATTTATTGGGGTAAGCTCAAGCCCTTTGAACACCTTCTCCTACGCACCCCCATTGTTCCCTGGTCATACATAGCCTCACGCTGCTACCATGACTTTTTCTGGTACAATGTCTTTGGAAAGACAAGGGTGAAAAAAATACTACAGACAGAGTGGGGTAAGTTGTTCGATTCCTACAAATAGTCATAAGAATATAGATATCTGTATAATGGTTAAATAACCATGCAATTCTCTGCCGCATTATCTATAATGGAATCCAAATATTATTGACTGGGATAATAAAAAAAAATTCAGGATGCTCGTTTTAATCATCATATTTCTTGCTGGAGTCTACATTTCCTTGTCATTATTTTTGTTCTTCTCTCAATACAGACTCCTTTATTATCCAGATTATCCAAGTCGTACCATCACACTCACACCAGAGAATCTTAACCTTAACTATGAACCTATTTCATTTGAGACAAGTAATGGTCTAACTCTTTTCGATTGGTTTATTCCAAGAGCACACTCACTGGGTACAGTGATTGTCTTTCACGGTAATGCCGGCAATATCTCTCATCGACTGGAACTCATTCAATTGTTTTATCGTCTTGGATTAAATACCTTTATCTTCGATTATCGAGGATATGGCAGAGTGAAGGAAGACCCTCAGAGCACGGCACATATCTCGATGCAGAGGCGGCATGGTTGTACCTCTTGCATAGCCGACACATCCCACCCGAGAAAATAGTTTTCTTCGGTCGTTCGCTCGGTGGGGCTATTGCTACATGGCTTGCACAGAACCACAATCCTGGAGCACTCATCATAGAATCGAGTTTCACTTCAGTACCAGAACTCGCTGCTGAACTCTATCCACACTTTCCAGTCCAACTGCTCTGTCGTTATAGGTACAACACAGCTGATTACATAACGAAAATCAGCTGCCCCCTCCTTATCATTCACAACGTGAACGATGAGCTCGTCCTGATCAAGCACGGACAAACACTCTTTGAAATAGCACACAAACCAAAAGAGTTTTTGAAAACGATTGGTTCTCACAATGAATTGGATGTGGTATCAAGAGAAAAGTACGAGGAGAGTATAAACTCTTTTATACTACGATTTCTCCCCAATCTCGATTAGACACTGAAGGATTTCCAGTTCATCTGCATCAAACCATGTTATGTTGCATACTGAACATTCATCGATTTCAACATGATAGGCATAACTATAGAATTTGTGACGCATAGGCTTACCACATTTTGGGCATCTCCTTGGATGTGACATATCAAGGAGCAGATTAAACCGAGGATGTTTTCTTTGTGCATCTTCTAGCAACAATGTAGCAAGACGCTGAACGCGCCCAGGAAAACCTTTTTCTTTCCGCACGAAGATTCTGGGGAGCCTATCTTGTTCGGCAAGAATGCCATTACAAAATGCACAGCGCCATACATAGAGCCCTTCATATTCTTGAACAATCAACCACTGTCGACAATCAGGGCAGAGACGCCTCATCTTCCACATTGGTTCATCTCTCTTCTGAAAGTAATGACTCAGTGCAGGAATCTCAACAGCGTTGATTGTCTCATCACTTCCTGCGATACGCAGTCTTGTTTCTGGTTCGAGCCAAGCCAGAGACTGCAATTGTAGAAGTGTGAACGGACCTTCCCATTTATTGTCATGCTGCGCAAGCAATCGCACCACCGGTTTCGTCATCTCCTCCTCTATTTTAGGTCCTTTGCGTCTGCCCAAGTGCTGGGTAATGCTCTCGAAGTCAGCTTGTGCAAGATTCAGAATTATCTGTAGCCTCTTCAGAAGGGGTGGGTGTGTCGAAAAGAGGGTACCAAAGACACTCTCTTTTTCATCGAGTTGATTAAACCCAGGACTCAGAATAAAGATCGGCGAGAGATATTCTCCACTATACCCAGCACCACGCCAGTGGGTGCCAATCTTGTAGAGGGCGCTGGCCAGACTCAAGGGATTACGCGTGAACTTCACTGCAGAGGCATCTGCCCGATACTCTTTCTCCCGTGAGATGAACATATTGAGTAAGTGCGCTAAGACATCTGTAATGAAGAGGAGAAATAAGAGAGGTATCGAGAGCATTCCGAGGGCAGTTGCATTCTGTTGCGCCGCCTTTGTCATTACGGCTTTGGGGAGCCCTTCTGATGTGCTCAACACCCTATTAAATTGTGCAAGCGCTTCACTATAGAGTCCAAAGAGCGAACAGACTGCGGTTGTCTGCAAACAATCATTTGAGACAATATGAGCCATCTCATGAGCTACTACTGCTTGGAGTTCATCGCGTGTAAGCCTGGACAAAAGTCCCTCAGTGACGCCTATCACCTGTCGACCGTTAAAATCAGCGAGTGCAAAGGCGTTCATTGCTCCAGTAGGAAGGATATAGCGCTCAACCTTTAGTCCACCGGCTGACGTTTCGATCTCATCGACGACATTCCGAAATATATAATGATATTTATCACGCTTATCTGGATGCTGTGCACCGAGGAGATGGAGAATCCTGGTCACAACCTTGGCGTTAGAATAATACCAATGAATTGCTGATGCCACTGCGGCGACAAGTAATACAAACAGAGTATCTGTGCCGAATATGCTGAAAGGAGAATCTGAATATGGTATTGAAAATCGTAAATGAAGTACAAATTTGATAACTATCCAGAATGCAAAAATCGGAATAAAATACAATACTATGAGAAATCCAAAAAGAATGTAAATCCGCCAGGTCTTTTCTTCCTCAATGTCCCAAAATGTCTTAGATTCTTCTGGCATAAATAAAGATACTGATTTTACTTTTTTTGTCAAGATTTTTGTAACATTGACAGGAGGAGATTTTTGAATATTATATTAAAAGATATTTAGGTTCATACAGATAGTAGCAGATTCAAACGGATGATTATCTTTTTGCATCCATTTAAATCCGTTTGCATCTTATTTTGTGAAACAAAATCGAAAGGAGAGCGTATATGGATTGGGGATTAAAGAACCGTATGGCGCGTATCATCAAGCCTCGTACCGGAAGGACGGTGATGCTCGCCGTTGATCATGGCTATTTCTTGGGTCCGACCAGTGGTTTGGAAATTCCTGCAAGGACAATCAAGCCGCTATTGCCATACGCAGATTCACTCATGCTCACACGCGGCGTACTACGTTCCTCAGTTCCTCCAGGCGCAGACATACCGATTGTGTTGAGGGTATCGGGAGGTACAAGCATTCTCAGCAAAGACCTCTCAAACGAAGGTATTACGACTTCACTCAGAGAAGCGCTCAGGCTCAATGTCTGTGCCATTGCTCTCTCTATTTTTGTTGGCTCTGAACATGAGAGAGAAACACTGCTCAGTCTTTCTGAATTAGTCAATCAGGCCGAAGAATATGGTATTCCAGTACTCGCAGTTACTGCAGTCGGAAGAGAGATGACTCGCGATGCGCGCTATCTCTCACTCTGCTGCCGTATTGCTGCCGAGTTGGGTGCACACTTCATAAAGACATACTTCTGTGAAGATTTTGAGCAGGTGGTTGAGAGCTGTCCAGTTCCCATCGTCATTGCCGGTGGCAAGAAAATACCAGAGCAGGACGCACTGCAACTCGCCCACAACGCTGTTTCACACGGAGCAGTCGGTGTGGACATGGGACGAAACATCTTCCAGTCAAAAAATCCAGTGGGCATGATCAAGGCAGTAAAGGCAATTGTCCATAAAGGTGCATCAGTAAAAGAGGCATATAATATTGTCAGAAAGACCAAGAAGTAATCTGAGGAGAATGTGCAAGCAGCTGTCTACTACAGCAACAAAGACATAAGGGTCGAAGAAGTCCCAAAGCCGGACATAGGTGCGAAGGAGATACTCGTAAAGGTCATCGCAAGTGGTATTTGTGGAAGCGATGTCATGGAGTGGTACCGCATTAAAAAGGCACCACGTATCCTGGGGCATGAAATTGCTGGTGAAATCGTTGAACGAGGAAAAGATGTGCAGAAATTTAGCGTCGGCGACCGCGTCTTTGTATCACACCATGTCCCCTGTAATGAATGCCGCTACTGTAATAAGGGTTATCACACAGTCTGTGATACACTGAGGTCAACCAACTTCGACCCCGGAGGTTTTGCCCAATATATACGAGTGCCCGAGATTAATATTCGCTTCGGAACATTTCTTTTGCCTGATGAGGTCTCTTTTGACGAAGGAACATTTATTGAGCCGCTCGGCTGTGTCATACGTGGCCAACGGTTTGCCAATATTACCAAGGGTAATGTGGTGTTGATCATCGGTTCGGGTCTCTCTGGGCTGCTGCATATCCAACGAGCAAAGACAAAGGGCACAGAAAAGGTGATCGCGACTGACATAAATGAATACCGTCTTAGCGCTGCAGAAAAATTCGGCGCAGATGTAGCCATCAATGCCAGAGAAGATGTGCCGAGAATTATCAAAGATAACAATCAGGGAAGACTGGCAGATGTGGTCGTTGTCTGCACTGCTGCGAATGAGGCATTTAAGCAGGCATTTGCATCTGTAGACCGCGCAGGCACACTCCTGCTCTTTGCACCAACCGCACCCGACGTGCAGGTTCCCCTGCCGCTCTTCGACCTTTACTTCAAGGGGGTAAAGATTATCTTCTCCTATGCAGCAGTGACCCAGGATATTACAGAGGCAATTGAGTCACTGAGAATGAAAAAAATCAATGTAGCCGAAATGATTACGCACCGCTTTGGATTATCAGATATACAGAAAGGCTTTGACCTCGTCGCCAAGGCAGACAAATCAATAAAGGTTATCATCCACCCATGGGGTCAGGCTTGACATTCTAGATATCCCAATTCCTTGACTACCCATTTAATTTCCTCATGGAGGCCTTTCTCCTTCCGCATACGATCAGTTATAATCCGAACACTCTTCATCACAGTAGTTACATCAATTCCCAAAAACAAAGCGATCTCTTTCAACTGATACCCGCAATAAATCCTTGCAACGTAGATAAATAAACGTCGAGCCGAAACGACTCCATCGATCTTAACATTGGATTTAATCATCACAGGCATAGTTCCCTTAGCAAGGCATATTATGTCCAGGATCTTCTGTAGTTCAGGCTTTTTCGAGATGACATATTTGTCATGCCTGGCTGCATCTTCTTGTTGTAGGACTTTCTCAACAAAACCTTGATCACCGAGAATTCTCTGATCGACTATTTCATCAATAAAGTCCCTGTAATCTTTAATGATCCCTGCTCTGACAAATTGCTGAAAATATCTCCGCGCAGTTATCCTGTCATGGCCAAACTGTGCCAGAACATCATCCGCATCGATGAGCTTGTCCTTCTTATTCTTTAAGTATGAGCGATAGCTTGTCCAAGGATAATGAGTTATACTCTTGACCACTCCAGCACGAATCGGATTCACATGAACATATCTTATTAATTCTAATAAATAAGTGTTTTTCTGGCAGATAATTGCCTTGTAGCGTCCCTGGAATAAATGACCAACCTTACCATATTTCCAATTGAAGAACTGAGTATACGTCTGCTGTAACCCTTGCATTATCTTCGAAAGTGGAATGTCAGCGGTCTCGACTAATAAGTGCAAATGATTACTCAGTAAGGCATAAGCATATAACCGAAAATCATAGCGCTCCTTGTATCGTTCAATGAGAGAAAGATATTTTTCATAATCGTTTGGGGTCAAAAAGATTTGATTCCGGTGGTTACCACGTGCGATAACATGATACAATGCCCCAGGGAATTCGATTCTCGGTTTTCGAGCCATTTTGCTATTATATGTAGAATGTAGAGATTGTCAAGCCTGACCCCATTGTGCATCATCACCTAATTCTTCTTCAATTCTCAAGAGCTGATTGTATTTTGCTACCCGCTCACTGCGACACGGTGCACCGGTTTTTATGAACCCTGCCTTCATAGCAACTGAAAGGTCAGCAATAAAGGAATCCTCAGTCTCTCCACTCCTGTGCGATATTATTGTACCCCATCCTACTTTCTGTGCCAGCTTTATTGCCTCAATTGTCTCGGTAAGACTGCCAATTTGATTAACCTTTATCAGAATTGCATTCGCAACATTTTCATCGATGCCTCTTTTCAGTCTCTCGACATTAGTCACAAAGAGATCGTCACCAACGAGTTTAATTTTGTCACCGAGTTTTTCATTCAAAATTTTCCATCCTCCCCAATCGTCTTCTGCTAATCCATCCTCTATCGACACAATTGGATATCTGGCTGTCAGTGATACAAAGCGTTCGACCATCTGTTCCGAATTCAAATCAGTCTTTTCTGTTCTCAGTTTATACTTTCCATCTTCGTAGAAGCTGCTCGACGCAGTATCGAGTGCAATACCAATGTCCTTACCTGGCTCATAGCCAGCCTTCTTGATTGCCGCGATAATAAGCTGCAAGGGTTCTTCATTTGAAGAGACTTGAGGCACAAAGCCGCCCTCATCTCCCACACTCGTGTTGAGTCCTTTCTCCTTCATGACTTTCTTTAAGTTTTGATACGTCTCACTCCCCCATCGTATTGCTTCTCGGAAATTCTGTGCGCCATACGGAACAATCATATATTCCTGGAAATCAGGTCCCTGCCAGTTCGCATGAACACCACCATTGAGCACATTCAACATAGGCACGGGCAGGAGCACTGCTCCTTCACCTCCCAGGTACTTGTATAGCGGTAGATGCTGGGCATTCGCGGCAGTGCGTGCAAGCACGAGAGAAACACCACAGATCGAATTTGCGCCGAGCTTCTTTTTATTGGGGGTGCCATCCAGATCTAGCATCAATCGATCTAGTTCTGCCTGTTTTGTTACATCTTTTCCTATTAATGCAGGACTGATGACGTTGTTCACGTTTTCTACTGCTTTCAATACACCCTTTCCTCCATACCGCTTTGCGTCATTATCTCTCATTTCAAGGGCTTCATGAATTCCGGTCGATGCTCCGGACGGAACCGCAGCCCTGCCCTTAATACCGGATTCCAGTTCTGATTCCACCTCAACTGTGGGATTGCCACGGGAATCAAGTATTTCACGGGCAAATAGTGATTTTATTTTTGTATTCATAAATCATTGCCTCCTTATGATTACATAAAATTCGTGGTATTGTTATTGTATGAAAAATACATCACTTGTCAACAAAATGGAACCTGGAAATATATAATACTTGCAATGACTTAGTGTATCGGCTCATGAAGCGCTATGCGAATGCATGTTTCTCGTCAAGATTTTTACTCCCAGGGCCTTTTTTGAGTATTTCTGAACACAGTCTGACCTGCTCTTGCAGTGTAATCAACACGTATTATTTGGTCGAATAGTTGTGTAGTCTTTAAGTATTTAAAAGCTTCGCTTTTTTCCTAAACTTTAATTTAACCGCGACGTTTGGACAATTATATACACATTCCAAACAGCGTATGCACTCTTTTTGATTCGGGTTCTTATATACATTGATATCCATGGGGCAGATTTTTTCACAATGTCTGCAATCAGTATTTCTACATCGCTCGCTTGTAAGTTCGAAATGAACCAACGAGAATCTGTTAAAGACTGAATAGATTGCGCCAATTGGACAGAATACTCGGCAGAAGAATCTCTTTATCATGATGGAAAAGACCACCACACCTGCCAATATTACAATCTTAGTCCAAAAAAGCCAGCCCACGAGAGCCCGTATATCTCCTGTCTTGTCAACTGATACTAGCGGTATTCCTGCCTCTAATATACCGGCCGGACACAATTTGCAGAACCACGGCTCCATGGTAAACCAAGCAATTATTCCAGCAACACCAATCAGTACGGCATACTTGAAATAGGTCATCCACTCAGGCAATCTCAACTTTACGGACTTTATCTTATTGAGAAGATCCTGAAGCATACCAAAAGGACAGACCCATGCACATGCCATCCTTCCTACAAGCATGCCAACCGCGCCGAAAAAGCCGAGAATATAGAACGGAAAAAGATGGAGATTGAAAAAGTGTTGTAGCCCGCCCATGGGGCATGAGAAGAGCGACAGTGGACACCCCCAGCAGGTGAGAATGGGTACACACCCTTGCTTCAACGCACCTTGATAGATGAATCCTGTCCAGAGTGCAGGGATATGACCGAATTGAATAACCGAAGCGATGATCTGACCAATTCGGTGCGTTTTTACACGCTGTTTCTTCTTGATGCGCTGTTTCTTTCGACGGTCGTTCACTGCTGCAACCCCATACAGGAAAGGCACATGACTGAACCGACACTCTCAATCTCTTCAAAGTCGCCCAACCTCCCACCATAGACAATACTTGCCACAAAAACTGCAGTTAATAAAATAACAAATATGAGTTTCTTCAATTTCGTCTCCTTACTTAAGTTCTTTGGACATTGTTAAGTGTTGTAAGGTCACGCTGCCCGTTTCGTATAATGTCATACGGCAACGTCGTCTCATTAATTTCATACCGAACAACGATGCCGTTAGACGATACGGGCATCGTTGCCGTAAAACGAAGGACGATGCCATTAGAATATACTAGTAAGAACCATCTTTACGCCTTTGAATGGCTCTTCAAACCTGCAGACACCGCCAGAACAGACCAGACCACCCTTTTCCGCACCAACCCTGATTCTCAAATTATGGCGTGTGGTCAGATCAAGACTCAACTCAGCGAGTGGCCAAGAGAGTTCCTCACCATACTTTGAGACCAACCAACCTGGTATGCGATTACGACGTTCGTAGCGAAGCGAAAGCACGAATCTCTCTGGTTTTCCGAGTGAAAAAGAGATTGCGTGTTCGTAGTAATCGCTCGTATCGCTCGATATGAGATTATGTTCATATCCTGTTTCGATGAAAAAAGGACCAAGATTATAAGTAACCTCTACATTGGGTTTTGTCTCTGTCTTCTTTTCAATACCTGCTTCAATACCCTGCTTCACTAATCTATCAACAGCACCAACAATCTCCAAATCATATGATGGATAGGTTTGTATTTTAATGGTCTGTTCAAGTACACCATCCATATCATCGTTGATTTCAAAGATCTGCCCGAAGTAATTGAGAGTTGTATCATGGGTTGTTACTTTATTATTTTCAACCTCAATCGTGGCCATATCGATTGGTGAATAGAAGAGTGAAATACCATAGCCAATTTCATTGATGCCTCGATTTACAGAAATGCCTGATTTTATTGGAGTCGGTGGTTCATTATATCGGTAGCCAGCACCGCCGAGTCCAATAGTATCATAGTCCAAAAATTGAAATGAAATACCAAGTCCAGGTATGGCAAGACCTGTTGTGAAGTATAGCGCTTCACCCTTTAATCGACCTCCGATCACGGGATAGGTGCCAAGTCGTTGTGCATATTCAAAATAGCTTTCAATAGGGCCAATATTCACACCAATGTTTCCACCAAATAATTCAGTAAACGCTTTAGGAGTCATATCTTCAGTTCGATTGACTCTGACATAACGTCCGGCCAGTTTCGTCCTCGGAATGAGTTTCGTTTCAATATTGACACCTCGTAGTTGGTCCGTAGTATCATTTTTTACAAAGTAGGTATTCTCTTCAAAAAATATGTTGCGTGGCTTACCGCTCAGCAAGGTTAGTTGACTGTTGAAATATCTAATATCAGCCTTTAATCCGTAAAGTGAATTATCATTACGAAAATCTTCGTCAAGAAAAGCATTCAATACAAGACCCCTCCCGAATGTTGTGTAGTATGTTCCATAGAGTACATTGACAGGGTCTTTTTTGTACTGGGCAGTGTAGTCAAAATACTTCAGTCTATCGGTGTTGGGCAACGATGGTTCCCACAAGAAAAAGACACCATGAAGGAGTATGTCACCATACTGAAATGACAGTTTCAATTTATCCTCAAAATGTTCCTTGTAATTTAGGGTATCTAAGTTTTCATCGACAAAGACCCAGTACTCAGCACGATTTGCACCGCTAATCCTAATTCCCTGGGCTTTTAGAAGAGTAAACGAAGCAAAGGTTAGTAGTAACACAGCTGCTGAAACTATTTCTTTCCGATTTCGGATTTTGGAATTTGAAATTTGTTTGAAATTTGATGTTTGAAATTTGGAATTCAGAACGCTATTCCTGCGGTTCATCTTCCGCACCTTTTGCAAAGAGTGCACGCATTGTCTCGACAATTATTTCTTCGTCGCCCGGCTTATATCCTTGATGAGTAAAGACAATCTTCTTGTTCTGATCTATGATGAAGGCGGTCGGCATTGCCTGCACATGATAGAGGTCTCTCATTATATTATCCGGATCGAGTACAACAATGTACCTCCACTTATGACTCAGAGCAAAAGGTTTGACCTTTGGGACTGCCCTTGCCTTATCCTGACTGATAGCGAGAAGATTAACACCAAGAGAATCGAATTCATCAAAGTATGGTTTCAGTGCATCGAGTTCCTTGATACACATTGTACACCATAGTGCCCAGAAACTCATAAAAACAGGACCATCAGTAAGTAGTAAATCGAGGCAAACAGTATTGCCGTCAATATCTTCAAGGGTAAAATCAGGAGCATTAGGATACTGTCCCTCTATTTCCTCAGCAAAGATAAAGGCAATACACACTATCAAAAGAAACGCTATTTTTTTCATCTTACTCCTCCTCAAATGGTCTTAGTATTGCCTGCATAACCTCTTTCGAATTTAAATCTTGTATGAAGATAACGGTTTTCATCCTGTCCACTGGGATGTCGTGAGTAAACACAATTGTCGTATCCAGACTATCAGGATATACCAAATCTACTGGGAATTGAAGCATCTTTCTCAAGACATGGTCAAACGTGTAACTCGGTTCTAATATACCAGGCAGACTGTCTTCTAATATAGTGACAAATGCAACAATTTCTCCTTCTGGTATAGTATCTGCAGTGACTATTCTCAGGTCGATTGTCCCAGTTGTTAGTGAGGCAGTTGCAGCGTTTATACTGAGATTAAAATAAGGTGTAAAACCTCGTGCAAAGTCGATGTGCTGTGTGTATGTCTCCAAAAATGGCGGAAACTCAATGAAAACACTGTCTGTTCCATCAATAACCGTTGTTGGTATGATCGGTTCACCATAGAATTCGTGTCTCATCACAGATATAGAGTCTCCATATGTAGCATGCACATGGTAGCAGATCACTGCCAGTGTATCACCGAGATAAGCGAGGCTATCAATAAGGGTACGCTCCGCGTGCCAGCAGTATGGTCAGCCATCATCAGTGAAGAGTTCAGCGAGGACAACACGATCTACTGGTTCAGGAAACTCAACGAACGGTGCCTCTGAACAAACAATAAGAAAGAGAGATAATGATAATATGAATGGTTTCCTCATAGTGTGGTAATTATATATATTTTAAGGAGATTGTCAAGACTTAAGCTTTTCTTGGTAGAGCAGCAAAAAATCGAACATCATCTCACTATCACCTTCCCATGAGTATTTAGTGCATCACTCGTGAAGCTATACAAATAGATGCCCGAACAAACAGGAGCACCTATATCATCTCTAAGATTCCATCTAATGGACTCTCGACCTCCAGATGCTAATCCACTCAATGTCTTGACACGGCGACCACTTATGTCATATATATCGATCTGATATTGAGACTGTGCAGGTAGGTCGAATGCAAATTCTGTACCATCAACACAGGGATTAGGATTCGTTATTATTGTCGGTTGAGGAACCTTTCCAACTCTATTTTCTTCGATACCAGGGGTCAAGTCAGTAACCTTGCTCACCGCTCCCTGCCAGATCTCTTTTGTGGAATCGACCTGCATGCTGTCATTTTGAATCCAGATTAAGATTTTGCAGAAATCTACATTCCAGTCTTGTTCAATCGTAAACTGCTGGCTCACTGTCACAGAATCACCCGGAAGAATTGACACTGTTACGCCATTATGGTCAGGGAGATAATCGCGAGGAACCTGATTGTGCCATTCAATATACGGAGTCAGATGATAAAGACTGTCTTCTGTGATAACAAAAATTACACGACCATCAATCGTAGTAGTAGAATCATTGCGAAATCGGGCATAGACCGTACCGGTGTCATCATCTGGATGATAATTACCCCATATTGTTATTGTTACCGGTGAGGGTTGAGCCATACGGTCGATAACCTTATCTTCCCAGGTCGAATAATAACCACTATGTTTATTGCCATCAATCCAGAGCCAAGGCGGGATATAAAACCAGCCACCAAGCCAGAGTGGAGGTGGATAGTAGAGCATGCGCTGATACGCTTCATCAAAGTAGAAAACATCCAGGGAGTCGACAGAATACATATTTACTGCCGCGACTCTTTCCGGATAGTTTTCAGCAATTTGGGCCAGTGTACCACTGGCGGCGCCACAGGATGCTCAACCCAGCTCGACAATTAGTTCGCAAACCACTACACGTTCTGCAGCAAATCCTACGTGCACAAAACAGACACAACAGATAAGAAAAAATAATGCCATATATACTCTATTCATAGCACCTCCTAGGTCATAATTATATACAAAATACTTGATTTGTCAAGCACAGTCGGAGACTCTGTTGGACTATGTAAATGGTGTAGTGCACTGCTTTGTGCGGACGATGTAAAGTACAAATATCTTCAGATATGAACATCATTTTCGTCCATCCTTACTACACTATACATTAATTCAAGTTATCAACTATCACTACCAACATACATATCTGAGCCTTTTTATTTGATTTCAAGACTACTGTTTCTATGGTTTTATGAAGAGAGGGGTGCATCCATTTGTAAGAATGGATGCACCCTCTAATGCTTGTAGTCAGCCGAGACTACCTGACCACTATTTTCCCAGATTTGTTAATCGTTTTACTCT
>Ga0209427_10000234_pt1 | contig 55749 bp, 64 predicted proteins | sample DeeMarSWOR136_30_FD_187465 | JGI IMG/M metagenome (GOLD analysis project Ga0209427, IMG submission 187465) | Marine sediment microbial communities from White Oak River estuary, North Carolina - WOR-1-36_30 (SPAdes) (version 2) | ecosystem: Environmental > Aquatic > Marine > Intertidal zone >...
AGTGCTACATTGCCGGAAAGAGGGGCGGGTGGGGTGACAGATGTCTGGGGCAGGGGATGGAACGGGGCTAGAGTCGTCGCGCTCCGGCGAGCGCCGCAGTGGCCGCGATAGACGCATGAAAGAAGACCGGCGCGGAATCATGCGCTGGGACCCAAGTCGTAAGGACCGGCGCAGCGGCAGGGATCGACGCGCAAGCCTGACTTCCGGCTAACGTCGCCAAAACGGCGCGAGTGGGTGCGGCGGGCCGTCGCCAGGGCGTGCGGTCAGCAGAAGCTGGTTCCGGCGCATGTGGTCCAGCGTGTTGGCGATACGAGAAAAATTCTCGTGCACGCGCCGGAACACCTCGCGGCGGGCCACGTGTCTCTCCTGGTCGGCACACTCCCAGTAGGCGCTCGCCCCACGTGCCAGGTAATAGTTCAGTTCGCCGCGGCGTGCCAGCCGGTCGCGGAAGAATCCGCTCATGAACAGAGCATATTCGCCGAGATGGCGCGTAAGCGCCTCGGCGCGAGCGCGGTTGCGCGCATCGACCGCGTGGGTGTACTCGGCGAGAAAATCGACCAGGTACTCGATCGGGCGGCCGTTTTGGTCGGTGACGGCATGCAGGGATCGCGTCTCGGCAAAGCGCGTCAGTACTTCGCTCACGTAGTCCACGGTACCGGGTTCGCGAATCCCGCAATTATCGAGACCACGCTGCACCTGATGCCGAAAGAACTGGTAAAGCGTCGGGATCCTCACTTGCTGCCTCCTCGGTCCCCGTGGCTGCTAGCGCGCGCTGTCGCCGCACCCAACCATCGCTTGTGACACGCCGTGCGGCTCCTTATCATCCGCACCGCGACCGGCGGCTAGACCGCACTGCGCGCACCCATCTCTCTAGATTCTAGTCATTCCCAAAGGAGTGCAAATCATGAAGTCCCGTTTCGCCGTGGCAATGCTGGCGGCGTTGTGGCTGGCCGGTTTGGCCGGTTGCAGCAATAAAGAGGTGTTGGAATTGAAGGCCCGGGTGACTCGCCTGGAACAGGATCTTGCGGCGAGCCGCGCAGATCTGAGCGCCCGCGATGAGGCACTCGCCGAAGTGAGTGGGCATCTTGCGCAGACACAGGCCGAGCTTAAGACGCAGACCGAGAAGCTTGTTCGCATGAAGACCGAGCGTGACAAGCTGAAGAAGGACAACAACGTGCTGCGCAAGCGCTGCAAGCTCTGATGTGCCGCGGGGTGCTTGAAGCGTGACCGGGCATCCCCATGTTGGAACGATGGGTCCCGACATGGAATCGATGAGCGAGGAAACCCCCAACCGCCCTGGCGGGGCGGGTGATGCCGGAAGTGTTTCCGAAGCGAAGGTCTTGGCACGGCCAGGCGACTTGCTGCCTGTGCATCTGCCCGTCCTGCCGATCGCTAACCGTCCGTTCTTTCCGGGACAGTTGATTCCCTTGCTGGTCGAGCGCGATCCATGGCAGCGGACCATCGAAACCGCGCTCGAGTCTCCGAGCCGTGCAGTGGGGCTGGTGCTGATCCGCGGCGATGACACCACTCGTGCCCAGGCAGACGATTACTACAGTACCGGTACCGCCTGTCGCGTACACAAGGTCGAGCCGATTGAGGACAAGCTGCAGGTGTATGTCGAAGGACTCGAGCGCTTCGCGATCGAATCCTGGGTGTCGCGCGAACGCCCGTTTGTAGTGCGCGTACGCTATTTCCCCGAGAAGAGTTACAGCGGCGTCGATGAGCTGCGCCCACACACGATTGCAGTCATTAACACCATCAAGGAGCTGCTGCCACTCAACCCCTTGTACGGCGAGGAGCTCAAGTATTTTCTCAATCGCTTCGGGCCTGACGAGCCCTCGCGGCTTGCGGATTTTGCCGCCTCGCTTACCTCGGCCAACAAGGAGGAGCTGCAGGCCGTGCTCGAGACGGTCGCCATCCGTGAGCGGCTCGAAAAAGTGCTGCTCCTGCTCAAGAAGGAAGTCGAGGTGGCGCGCGCCCAGATGAGCATCCACAAGCAAGTGGAGGCCAGTATGGGAAAGCGCCAGCGCGAATTCCTGCTGCGCGAACAGATGAAGGTGATCCAGAAGGAGCTGGGATTGGCCAAGGACGACCGAACCGCGGAGGTCGAGCGGTTCCGGGAGCGAATCGCCACGCTCGCCTTGCCGGACGAGGCGCGCCGTCGCATCGATGAGGAAATGGAGAAGTTCTCGGTGCTCGAAGTTGGCTCGCCCGAATATGTGGTGCCCCGCAACTATCTCGACTGGCTGACCAGTTTGCCGTGGGGCAAGCACTCTCCCGATCAGCTCGATCTCCAGCGCGCACGGGCGGTTCTCGATGAGGAACACTATGGCCTGGCCGATGTGAAGGATCGCATCATTGAATTCATTGCGGTCGGGGCGATGAAGGGTGAGGTCAGTGGCTCAATCCTGTTACTGGTCGGCCCGCCTGGTGTTGGCAAGACGTCGATCGGTCGCTCGATTGCCCATGCGCTTGGGCGAAAGTTCTATCGCTTCTCGCTCGGTGGCATGCGCGACGAGGCCGAGATAAAGGGCCACCGGCGCACCTACATCGGTGCCATGCCCGGCAAGTTTGTGCAGGCCATCAAGGAAGTAGGTGTGGCCAATCCGGTCATCATGCTTGATGAGATCGACAAGATCGGTGCTTCCTATCAGGGTGATCCGGCCTCGGCCCTGCTCGAGGTGCTCGATCCGGAGCAGAACCGCGATTTCCTCGACCACTATCTCGACGTACGTTTCGACCTTTCCAAGGTGCTGTTCGTCTGTACCGCCAACCAGCTCGACACCATCCCCGCGCCGCTGCTGGATCGTATGGAGCTGATCCGGCTTTCCGGCTACCTCACGGCCGAGAAGGTGGCAATCGCGCAGCAGTATCTGATTCCACGTCAACTGGAGCGCGCGGGCCTGAAACGCGGCCAGCTCAGGATGGACAAGGCGGCTGTGCGCGAGGTGATCGAGCGCTACGCGCGCGAGGCCGGCGTGCGCAATCTCGAGAAGCGTCTCGGCACAATTGCGCGCAAGGTAGTCGTGAAGATCCTTCAAGGCACGAAACCGCCGGTTCACGTGGGCGCGAAGGACCTTGAGGCCTATCTGGGCAAGACCGACTTTCGTCCCGAGCCTCCGCAAAGAGGTGTGGGCGTCGTCACGGGGCTCGCCTGGACGCCGCTCGGTGGCGCCACGCTGGATGTGGAGGCAACACGCGTGCATGAGGCGGGGCGCGGCTTCAAGCTCACGGGCCAGCTCGGCGCGGTGATGAAGGAGTCCGCTGAGATCGCCTACAGCTACGCGGCCTCGCACTGCGATCACTTCGGCGCGCCGCGCGAATACTTCGACAAGGCGTTCGTGCACTTGCACGTGCCGGCCGGCGCGACGCCAAAGGACGGCCCGAGCGCCGGGGTCACCATGACGAGCGCGCTGCTATCGCTGGCGCGTGGGCGGCGCCTGCCACGCCCGATCGCGATGACGGGCGAAATCACCCTCACCGGTCAGGTGCTGGCGGTGGGTGGTATTCGGGAAAAGGTAATTGCGGCGCGCCGCGCCGGAATCCGCGAGCTGGTTCTACCGGAAGCAAATCGAGGCGACTTCGATGAGTTGCCGGCCTATATCCGCGCCGGCCTGAAGGCACACTTCGCCCGTCACTACGACGACGTGGCGCAGGTCGTGTTTGACAAGCGCACGGTCAAGCGAGGCGGATAGCCTCGCCGGCCTGCTCGCTTGCGAGGCGTGAAAGTTCCGCGAACAGCTCCACGCCTGTTTGGTGGCTGCGCCATGTACCGCTCGCGGCGTCGAAGTCATAGTGGAAACCGCCACTGCGCGCCGCGACCCAGAGCTGGCGGACGGCCGACTGGGCGTTGATGATGATCTTGCTGCGGTTGGGGAATTCGAGTGTCAGAATGTCGTTGGCAGTCTCGAACTCGATGTCAGCGTCGCTGTTCTCGATCGCCTGTTCGATCGCTAACAGCGTGGCGTCGAACTGGCGCTTGAATTCCGCGTCCTTCATGTTCCGGGATTCCGTAACTAGTGTCGATGGTCGGGATGGCGCGATGTTACCGGAGCGCCACAGGCGCGTCATGGTGTCTCAAGGATACGGTTTATCGCAAAGCAGTGGCAGGCTACACTACGCGGCCACACCATGGACACGCGTATGGATTCGCGCTACGGGCGCCTGGCCGGACTGTTGCTGATCGTTCTTCTGCTTGCAGGCGGATGCGGCAAGCGCGGGCCGCTCTACTTGCCACCGGACGCCGGCAAACCGCCGGAAGCGGCTTCCCGGCCCTGAGCTTGCATGAACCCTTTTGGTTTCCGTGACCGGCAGTTGTTTGCCGAGGATGTGCCCGTCGCGGCGATTGCCGAGCAGGTGGGCACACCGTGCTACATCTATTCTCGGGCGGCGATCGAGGCGCGTTACCGGGCATTCGATGCGGCATTCGGTACGCGCGCGCATCAGGTCTGTTATGCGGTCAAGGCCAATTCCACGCTCGCGCTGCTTAATGTGCTGGTGCGACTCGGCGCCGGATTTGACATCGTTTCGGGTGGTGAGCTGGAGCGCGTGCGCCGCGCGGGTGGCGACACCGCGAAGGTGGTGTTCTCGGGCGTCGGCAAGACTCGCGAGGAGATGCAGCTTGCGCTCGCCGCCGGCATCGGCTGCTTCAACGTGGAGTCAGAGCCTGAGCTCGACCAATTGAACGAGGTCGCGGGCCGCATGGGCAAACGCGCGCCGGTGGCGCTGCGGGTGAATCCGGATGTCGATCCCGCTACGCACCCCTATATTTCTACCGGGTTGAAGGAAAGCAAGTTCGGCGTGCCGATCGAGCGCGCGCTCGCGATCTATCAGCGCGCGCAGTCGCTTCCGCACCTGCAGATCACCGGCGTGGGATGCCATATTGGTTCCCAAATTACCGACATGGATCCATTCGTCGATGCCCTCGAACGGGTCGTCGAGCTGGTGGGCGAACTTGGCGATGCCGGTATCGAACTTGAACATCTCGATCTTGGTGGCGGACTCGGCATCAACTACCGTGACGAAAGCCCACCCGAGCCAGATGATTATGTGCTCGCTATCCTCAATCGCCTGCAGGGTCTCGGGTCGCGCTACCAGCGCCTGCGACTCATGATTCAGCCCGGGCGCGCCATCGTTGGCAACGCTGGCGTGCTGCTCGCGCGCGTGCTGTACCTGAAGCTGGGAGGAGTGCGCAACTTCGCGATCGTGGATGCCGGCATGAACGATCTCATGCGCCCGGCGCTCTACGACGCCTGGCACGATATCGCGCCGGTGAAAGTGGATGCGCCGCGCACACCGCGCGTTTACGATGTGGTCGGACCGGTGTGCGAGAGCGGCGATTTTCTGGGGCGCAATCGCGAGCTCGGCATCGAGGCGGGTGATCTGCTGGTTGTGGCCTCGGCGGGTGCCTACGGTATGGCGATGAGCTCGAACTACAATACCCGCCCACGTGCCGCCGAGGTCATGGTCGACGGCGATCGCTTCCAGGTCGTGCGTCGGCGCGAAAGCCTCGACGAGTTGCTCGCAGCGGAGTCGCTGCTTCCCGGTTAGACGGGAGCATGTATGGAGCGCGTGCCGGAGTCTGAGCTGATGGACCAGCAGGCGCAGGCCGAGGCCTACGCGCAGGCGGACTTTAGCGTACCTCACCAGGCCTTCGTCGATCATTTTCGGCGCCTGTTTCCCGCCCACGCGCCGCGCCGGATCCTCGATCTGGGCTGCGGTGCCGCCGATATCAGCGTGCGCTTTGCGCGTGCCTGGCCACAAGGGCAGCTCACGGCCATTGATGGGGCGCCGGCGATGCTTCGTTGCGCACAGACCGCGGTGCGGGACGCAGGTCTCGAGGCGCGCATCGTGCTGCATCACCTCCGGTTGCCGGACCTCGCGGGAATCTCGCGTGATTTCGACACGGTAATCAGCAACAGTCTCTTGCATCATCTGCACGACCCGACGGTGATGTGGCGTGCCATTCAGTCGCTCGCCCTGCCTGGCGCCGCGGTGCTGGTGATGGATCTGTTTCGTCCACCCTCGCGCGAGGCGGTGGATGCCCTGGTTTCCGCCCACGCGGTGGCGGAGCCGGAGATTCTGCGGCGCGATTTCGCCAATTCGCTATGCGCTGCATTCCGGCCCGATGAGGTGCGGGTCCAGTTGCGGCAGGCCGGGTTGGCGTTCAAGGTCGAGACCGTCAGCGATCGGCATCTGCTTGTTCATGGGATGATGCCGCGTGCATGACGGCGTTTCGTAGGCACAGTCACCAGCCTGTCAGTGGCGGTTCGGCAACAGTCGCGCGCGCCAGCGCATGACCCGCTGATAGTTGCGCCCCCAGGCGATGCGCAGGTGCCGGAAGATGCGCCTTGCCCACGGCCAGTCGACAGACAACAACGCCAACCCAAGTGGCAGCATCCAGTAACCCAGTACCGGCAGGAAGCCAAGCATGCCGCCGATGACCAGCAGCACGCCGACCGTCTTGCGCAGGCGGTGGTTCTTCGAGGTGCGCAGCGTGTTGAAGTGATTGAGGACGTACGCTTTCATGCCTGTTTACTATTTCAGGTTTCAGGCGCCTGCTGCAAGCATGGTAAGCTTTTTTAATGTTGATTCCGTTCAGCAAGATGCAAGGACTCGGTAATGACTTTGTCGTGCTGGACGGCGTGACAAGGGCCCTCCGGCTGTCGACAGAGCAGGTTCGACGAATCGCTGATCGCCACTTTGGTGTCGGTTGCGACCAGGTGCTCCTGGTTGAGCGCTCGAGCACGCCGGGCACAGATTTTCGTTATCGGATCTTCAATGCCGATGGCGGCGAAGTGGAGCAGTGCGGAAATGGTGCGCGCTGCTTCGTGCGTTTCGTGCATGACAAGGACCTTACCCACAAGCGGGAGATTGCGGTGGAGACACTGGCCGGTGTGATCCGCCCGCGGCTTGAGCCCGATGGGCAGGTAACGGTCGACATGGGTACGCCGCGATTCGAACCCGCCGACATTCCCTTCGACGCGCCGGCACGCGCCGAGCAGTACGACCTCGACATCGATGGTCGCATGGTCCGGGTGAGTGTGCTCTCGATCGGAAACCCCCACGCCGTGTTGATCGTCCCGGACGTTGAGCGGGCCGACGTCGCGGACGACGGACCGCGCATTGAGCGCCATGCGCGTTTCCCGCGGCGCGTTAATGCCGGTTTTATGCAAGTGGTCGATCGCAGTCACATCCGTCTACGCGTCTATGAGCGCGGCGCGGGCGAGACTCTGGCCTGCGGGACCGGGGCTTGCGCCGCCGTTGTCGCCGGTCGCCAACGGGGACTGCTTGATGCTACTGTAGAGGTGGGTCTGCCCGGGGGGAGCTTGCACGTGACCTGGGAGGGCGAAGGGCACGCGGTATCGATGACGGGCCCGGCCAGTACGGTATTCGAAGGCACGTTGGATCTCGACCATTTATGACACAGAAGCTCTCGAACGACGATCCGCAGGACGAACTTTCCTGGGAAGACGCGGTCGCGCGTTATCTGGAGGATCACCCCGATTATTTCGATCGCCATCCCGAGGCGCTGGCTCGCATCAGGATTTCGCATGAGGTGGGCGGGCCTGCGGTATCCCTCATCGAGCGCCAGGTACAGCTGCTGCGCGAACGTGAGCAGGGCCTGCAACGCCAGTTGCGCGAGTTGGTAAGCATCGCACGCGAAAACGACGCGCTTGGCAAGCGGCTGCACCAATTCGCGTTGGCGCTGCTGGAGGCGCGCAACTTTGAGGATGCTATCGAGGCGGCGCGCGAGTTGCTGCGCCAGGAATTCGGATTGGAAGCGGTAGTGGTGCGCCTGCGCGGCCGCGCCGATTCGTCACCCAACGGACCGGAACTGGTGCTTGAAGATGACCACCGGCTTGCAGCGGTGTTCACTGAACTCGCGAGCGGCAAGCCTCTTTGCGGCGGTGAGTTTGACGAAGGGTTGCAGCGCTATCTGTTTGGCGAGCGCGTGGCGGATATCCGCTCCTGTGCGATCATCCCGCTCGGCGACAAGAATCCGCGTGGCGTGCTCGCGCTCGGCAGCCACGATCCACATCGTTTCCACCCCGGCATGGGCACGGTGTATCTTGCGCGGCTCGGTGACTTGCTGATGCAGGGGCTGGTGCGTTACCTGCGGTGAGCCGCGTTCGCCAGCATGCCGCTGTCGATTCCCAATCGGCGGTCAGGCAGTTTCTCCGTTATCTCCAGAATGAGCGGCGTGCCGCCGCGCACACCGTCGAGAGTTATCGCCGTGACCTGGTGCGGCTGGAAGAGTTCTGCGCACGCAATGGGCGAACTGATTGGGCGGCGCTGACAACGCCCGATGTGCGTCAATTTGTGGCCTCGCTGCATCATGCGCGGCTGGCCCCCAAGAGCATTCAGCGCATCCTCTCAGCGACTCGCTCGTTCTATCGTTTCCTCGTGCGCGAGGGCTTGGCGCGACGCAGCCCGGCCGTTGGAGTGCCGGCACCGCGCGCGCCGCGGCGCTTGCCCCAGGCGCTCAGCACCGACGAGGCGGTGCGTCTGGTCGAGGCGGTTGGCGATGGTCCGATCGCGCGGCGTGATCGCGCCATGCTCGAGTTGTTCTATTCCTCCGGTCTGCGTCTCGCCGAACTCGCGGCGCTGAACCTGGTCGATCTGGATTTCAGCGAGTCGCTCGTGCGCGTTACTGGCAAGGGAGCCAAGGAGCGGGTGATACCGGTTGGCAGCGCCGCCGCTGATGCAATTCGGGCGTGGTTACCAGCGCGCGCTCGCCTCGCGGGTACCAGCGAGGCGGCCCTGTTCGTCAGTCAGCGCGGGGAGCGGCTGTCGGGACGGGCGATCGAGCAACGCGTCGCACTCGGCGCGCATCGCCAGGGCCTCGGCCGGCACGTGCATCCGCACATGTTGCGCCACTCGTTCGCGTCGCATCTGCTTGAATCGAGCGGTGATCTGCGTGCCGTGCAGGAGCTTCTCGGTCACGCCAATCTGTCGACGACCCAGATTTACACCCATCTCGATTTTCAGCATCTCGCCCGCGTCTACGACCAGGCGCACCCGAGGGCGCGCCGCAAGAAAGCTGTCTCATAGACGTTACGTCGCTGGCGGGAGAACCGCTGGCGGGCCTGCCAGACGCCACGGGCCGGCCAATCCGGGGATCGCCAAGTTCCCGGGAAAGCGCGATGATGATGTGTATGGACGATGTGCGTTACTACAGTCTGCGCCGGCTCTCGCCCTATCAAGGCACCGTCCAGGTGGTGGATCTTCCGGGCTTCCGGGCCATGAGTCCGGATGGCATCACGTGGCAAGTGCGCGTGCAGAGCCGCTACCCGCGCTTCGCGGGACGGGCAGTGTGGCGCGCGGACGGTAGTGGCAATCTGATTGAGACTGATCGCACGCGGGCGTTTTTCGACGCGATGCGGAGCGCGCCAGTATTGCCATTTCCGCTTGCGGATCGACAGGAACTCTGGCTGCTGGATGGGCGCGAGCAGGTACCGCTTGCGCTGCTCACCAGCACGCTCGAACGTGCTGCTCCACCGCCGACATTCACTCCGCAGTGGCACCCGGCGCTTGCCGGCGACGACAGCTTTGTTTCACGTACCTTCAGTTCTGGCAACACCGTTTCACTCATTGCTCATCGTGAACTGGTGAGCCGCTGTGTGCAGAAGGCGGCCGGTGTGCGCGTGCGCGCGCAGTGGTTCGTGCGATCCGAAGACGGCAGCGGGACGGGACTCGGCGGAAAAGCAATCAGCGATGCACTGCGCGGGCGACGACTGGTTCGTGAGGCGTTTCCGGAGTTGCTGGTGAGCGAGCGCTGGGAGACCGAGGCCGAACGCGGCCTGATACGCGATTATCATGACTGGCTCGCACCCGGACTGCTGACGCACAGCAATTTGACGCGCGGAACGCGGGATCGCCTCGAACAGGCCGCTTGCCGACAGGCGGAGAAGCTCTATCATCTGCGCCAGTTGCTACCCGAGGTGCTGAATCCTGATCTCGTGAAGGTGGCGATGGTCGAGGCGATCATGCGTCGCTCGGCCGCAAACCCGGCGCGCGGCTAGGTGTCTGCGGCGACGTCCCGGCCGCGCCCCGACGGCATAGAATTCGAGCGCTACGAGTCCCCGCCATGGACCCATTACTGCAGGATCGCATTGTAGATGCCGCACTCGCTTTGGCCGAGGAATCCTCGTGGGAGCAGGTGCGACTCCACGAGGTGGCGCGGCGACTAGGAATCGGGCTGAGCGACGTGCGCTCGTGTTTTCGCGAAAAGGAAGACATTGTCGATGCCTGGTTCGACCGGGCGGATCACGCCATGTTAGTGGCTGCGGCAGCGCCCGAGGTCGCGGACCTGCCTTCGCGCGATCGCCTGCAGGAGTCGCTGCTCGCGTGGCTTGGCGCGCTTGCCGCGCACCGGCGCGCGACGCGTGAGATGATTCTCGGTAAGCTTGAGTTCGGTCATGTGCATTTCCAGTGGGCTGGATTGATGCGCATCAGTCGAACCGTGCAATGGTGGCGGGAAGCGGCCGGCCGCCGAGCGCCCTTTCCGTGGCGGGCATTCGAAGAGACCGCACTTACGTCAATCTATCTCGCCACCTTCATCTGTTGGATGTCGGATCACTCGGAGCAGTCACGCCGTACACGGGAGCTTCTGTTCCGCCTGCTTAGTGCCGCGGAGCCCTGTGCGCGCTGGGTTCCGGGCGTCGGTACTGATCGCTTGCGCAGCGCGGCTTCGGGGGGTCGCCATGAGTCAGAAGTTCAAAAACATACCCATTAGTACTGAACACGCGATAGCGGACGCCGAGATCAGCTCTTGCGCCGACGCCGAGCCGTACGCCTTGCGGGTGATTGGCGACAGCATGGCGCCGGAGTTCGTTGATGGACACATAATCATTGTCGATCCGGCCATGCCGCCGCACTCCGGCGCCTATGTGGTAATCGACTACGCGGGCGAGACAACCTTCCGGCAGTATGTGGTCGAGAACGGTCGCAAGTATCTCAAGGCGCTCAATCCCGTCTTTCCCGAGGTGGAGCTCGTTTCAAGCTTTACCGTGCGCGGCGTGGTGGTGCAGCGCGCCGGACGCCGTCGAAAGGAACATAAGCACTACTACTGAGTCGGGTTTACGCGGCGCAAACGCGCATCCCGCGCGCCTGGACTCGTGCATCCCTGCACATCGCCGGACGCCGTCGAAAGGAACATAAGCACTGCTACTGACGGGTCGCGGTCACGCCAGCGGTGGCGAAATTACTGCGGTGTCTTGCTGGTTTTGCGCGCACGCGGCATGGCGCCGCGCAGCAACTCATCAGCCCGATCGTGCAGCTCGCCAGCGCGTCCCCCGCGATAAAGGTGTGCACGTGACCAGGCAAGGTTATTGTTCTCGGCACGCGTGAATACCACCTGAAAGAGCTGCAACGAGGCCGTTGTAAATGCCGCCAACGAGCCGGCCAGGTACAGTCGCCAGGCGCGAACGAACTTCGCGTCAAACATGCGCTCGATGATGTCACGGTGCGATTCAAAGCGCGCCAACCAGTGCTCAAGGGTTTTGGCGTAGTGCAGGCGCAAGTTCTCAACATCAAGCACCGACAAGCCGTTGGGCTCGAAAATCTCCATCATTTCGCGAAGCGTCGGTGGATAGGCGCCGGGGAAGATGCGCCTCTCGATCCAGGCATTCATCTTCTCGGGACGATTGCGCCCGATCGTGTGGATCAGTGCGCGGCCGTCCTCCTTGAGGACACGGTCGACGACGGCGCCGAGGTTCGCGTAGTTATCACAGCCGACATGCTCAAGCATGCCGATGGAAACGAACACGTCGTAGTCGCCATCCATGTTCCGATAGTCGTCCTCGACGTAGTCAATACGGTCTGCCAGTCCTTCGAGCTTGGCCTTGGCGCGCGCGTACGCGATCTGCTCGCGAGAGATGTTGTAGGATCGCACTTTGACGCCGTAGTGGCGCGCCATGTGACGCGCGAGACCGCCCCACCCGCAGCCCGCTTCAACCACGGTGTCGCCCGGATTGAGCTGGAGCTTGCGGCAGACATGATCCATTTTCGCGATCTGGGCGTCCTCAAGCGTCATCGTGGGCGAGGGAAAGTAAGCGCAGGTGTACTGCATACCGGCCGAGTCCAGCCACAGCTCGTAGAACTCGTTACCAAGATCGTAGTGGTGCTGGATGTTCTGGCGCGAACCGGAAAGGCTGTTGCGTCGCGCACGCGTCAGATACTCGCTGCGCAGTTCCTTCAGAGCGCGGGCTTGTTGAAGCCTGTTTGTCGCCCGGTAGGTGACCTCGAGCACCTCGACGAGATTCCCGTCCACCTCGATCCGTCCGATCGAGTAGAGATCGCCGAAATGCAGATCCGGATTCACCAGAAGGCGAAACAGTGCTCCACGGTCGCGGAAGCGCACGCGGGCGACGGGCGTATCCTGCGAGGCGACGATTTCCTCACCGCTCCACAGAACGACCGTGACCGGCGGATTGCCAAGCACCTTCAGCATCTTGCGCGCCAGCCAGCGATCGGTCGCCGTGGCGGGCGCGGTTGCGACGTCGCGGCTTGCCTCCGCGAGGGGCAGATCGAGGGTTGCGGTACGGACCTTCTTGTCGTTCATAGACGTCTCCTGACAGCGCGGCACCTGCGGGCCGCCACGAGAGGGTCAATCCTACCCGTTCCGCCCGGCCGCTTACAATTTCCGGCATCCCCCGGGGCGACCCTTCTCGGCGCGGTCGCAACCGAAGCGCAATGGTCGCTTTCTCTGTCATGTCAGCCCCGATTGGGCCGAGACTTTCTATTCAGTGGGGCATGTTGGCGGCAGATCTTGCGAGTCTCGGCGACCGAAAGCGGTTCGTCGACGAGCCCGCAACGATAGCGCCCGCCGCGCTCCCTTCCCAGCATTCGACAGTCATGGCATTCGCCGAAACTGCGGGTCGCGCTCGCACGCTGCGCCCCGCGCACCACATCTTCCAGCAGTGCTCCTGCCCGTGCGATTTGCTTGGCATCGAGCGCCTCGCACGCCCGCCGCCAGATCCGGCCACGGACCGCGACGACGCGTCGACCCGCGGGGGTAAGCGCGAGACGCACCACGCGACGGTCTGTCCCGTCGCGTCGTTTCTCGACAAGTCCACGACGGGCCAGTACGCCAAGCGTCTGTGAAACCGTGCCCTTGGTGAGTTGCAGGAACTCGGTGACCGCCGCCGGGGTGTTACTTAGCCGGTTGCAGCGTGCCAGGTACTCGAGTGCCGCACGCTGGGCTGGTTGCAGGGCACCATGACCGTCACGGTCGCGTTGGATATCAGTCCGTAACAGATAGCCAAGACGCTCGATCACACGGTAGAGCCGGTCGGCGGGCATGACCAGATGGTATCGGAGCCATATCGACTCGACTAGCATTTGGCCCAAGCCCCGGAACCAATCTTCGATGCCAATCGCCCGTCGCAATGATCGCCACGAGTACTGGGGACCGTGGGCCACACTCGGCTGGAGCGTGTTGCTGCTTGGCATTTTCATGCTCGTTCAGTACGGCGTCTGGCATGTCTTCTCCGACGTCATGCAGATGCGGGATCCGGAGCTTGCGTCCGGCGCTAGTGTGTTCGCGCGCTATGCTGGGCTCGTGCTCGCGCTGTCGACACATGCCACGGCCGGCGTCTGCGGCGCACTGCTGATCGTGATCATCCATGGCCGACGGGGGGCTCGTCCGGCGACTTATCTCGCCTGGCGTTGGGCAGGTTGGCGTACCTTCCGGTTCTGGTTCGCGGCAAGCCTCATGCTGGTCGGTGTTGCGGAGCTGGCCAATTATCTTGCGGATCGTCCTGCGGTGCCGGAGTTCATGCGGCTTGCCTATGAGACGGCCGGTTGGCTGCCACTGCTTGCGCTCGCGGTGGTGATGGTGGCGCCGTTGTTCGAGGAGGTGTTCTTCCGCGGATTCCTGTATGCGGGGCTGGCGCACTCGCGTATCGGACCCGCGGGAGCGATCGTCGTATCGGCGCTCATCTGGACCGTCATACACACCCAATACGATCTCTTCGATCTTTCGCAGGTTCTTGTCGGCGGGCTGTACCTGGGCTGGATGCGGGCGCGCACCGGCTCGGTGTTGCTACCGTTTGCCACGCACGCGCTCTGGAATGCCATCGCATTGCTGGAGACGGCGTATTTCGCAGGCTTCTGACATCTCGCGCCCGCCAACGCGCGAACGAGGCACCCGCTGTCGCGTCGCTACGGTTCTGGTACCATCGCGCCGCAACCATCATGCGGCGCTTGCCGCGTTTCCTGCCAATACCGCACTGTGGCGCAATTTCGCATCTATCAGGCCCTGTACCTGGCGTTCTTCTCCGGCGCGCTCTATCGCGATGTCGCCCGCAACTGGAAGGGCGTGGCAATCACCTACGTGCTGCTGCTTGTCGCCGTGGCGTGGTTGCCGACCGCGGTTCGGCTGCAGCTCGCCGTACTGCACTTTGCCGAGCATTACGCGCCACATATCGTCGAACAGATGCCGGTGGTGCGAGTCGATCAGGGTCGTGTCCGGGTGGAGGCCGACATGCCTTACGTCATCACGCTGCGTGGGCGCGACGTACGGCTCGCCGTGCTCGATACCAGCGGCGCAATCACGAACCTCGAGCAGGCGCAAGCGCCGGTTCTCCTGACGGCGACCGAGCTAATCGTCCGCGATGGTGACGAGGTTGAGCGCTACTCGCTCGACCATCTGGACGGCGTGCGTCTCGATGCTGAAAGCCTTGCCAACTGGGTGGCGCTTTCGCGTTTCGTCTCGGTTCCGGTGATGTCGCTGGTTATGGTGCTGTACCTGGCGTTTTACCGAATGGGCCAGGCCTTTGTGTTTGGCGGAATCGGATGGCTGTTCGGCCGCGCCCGCCCGCCTGGGCTGCCTTTTCAATCGCTGGTACGTATCGCTGCCGTCGCCATCACGCCGTCGGTCTGGTTTGAGGTGATCGCAGCCTCCCTCGGGTACTCGGTTCCCGTGCCGATACTGCTGGCGGTGGTGCTGGCTTACCTGTATTTCGGAGTTCGGGCGAACCGCGAGGCGCGGGATGCCGAACTCATTGCCTGATGTGCTTGCGCGAATGCGGCGGGTAATTGCGCAAGTCCGTTTCCGGGGTGCCCGTTCGGCGAATTGGCGCCGGCGGTGCAAGCGACTATTCTTAGGGCTGATTTGACTGGAGGGCAGGGAATCCAATGGCGCTCGACAAGAAAACGGTTATCCAGCTGGCGGTACTGGTGGTGTTGGGTGGGGCTGCTGCAGCGTACTTTCTCCTGCCTGATAGCGGCGCACTGGTCGACTCGGTCGTCGGTATATTCGAGGACAAACCCGCCGCCACGACGGTCAAGAAAGCTCCAGCCATCAAGCGCCGCGGTGAAGACGCGTCGGCGCCGGCTGCGGCACCGGCCAAGCCCAAGCGGGCTGCGGCGCCCGTCATTCCGAATGAGCCCGTGAAAGGCATGGTGAGCGGCAAACCGTTCTCGCTCGAACGCGCCTATGTACAGAACGGCGTATTGGTGCTGCTATCCGGCAAGGATCCGGCAACCGCCGGCGTCAGCATCCACGGACTTTCCAAGGCCTGGGATGTGCCGGCCGGGAAGAACGTTAAAGTGGCGGCAGACACCAAGGCTGACAGCGCGCCGGGAGTGCGAGTCAGCTGGAAGGACGACGCCGATGGCGCGCCGCAGTCGAGGGAATTCAAGGACCACTACACGCTGCAACTCGAGCTGGGCGCGGAGGAGAAAGACGGCAAGATCCCCGGCAAGCTGCTGCTCACGTTGCCCGATGACCAGAAGAGCACGGTGGCCGGCACGTTCAATGCCGAGGTGCGCGGGTTCCGAATCGTCAATGGCAAGCCGGACTTGTCGGCCGACGCGACCGACACGCTCGAATATCTCACGCTGCAAGAGCTGCTGAAGGGCGATCCGGGTCGCAACATCGCTGATGTCACCTTCCATGACCAGCGCCTGGCCGGTAGTGGCGATGCGATGACCGGCTATCTCGAGGTGCGTTATCGGGCCGGCGATGCCGCGCCCACCGCAGAGCGCTACCAGTTCATGAAGGCGCAGGGTGAATGGAAGGTCCGCGGTCAGCTCAAGCTGACGCAGATCGACGAGGCGCATCCGGTCAAGGCGCCGGGCGCCAAGGCACCATATGCCGAGCTGTTCCCATATCTCGCCGCCCGCCGGTTGGAAGCCGAGCTTGCCAAGAGGTCGCCGAAGAAGGGCGTGTACGACGTAGGCTTCGAGAGCCGCATCGCGGACAAGTACAAGATCGGGCAATGCGAAGTGAGCTATCGGCTGGAGGGCGCTGCCGAGCCGACCAAGATAAGCTATCTGTTGCGCAACAAGGCCAAGGGTTGGCAAATTGAGCGTGCCTTGCGCGCGAACGAAAAGATCAATTTCGACAACGGCAGGATCGAGGTTGCCAAGGCGGCCAAGAAGAAGTGAAGCAGTAGCGTGTCGAGTCAACAAGAAAACCCCGCCGTGGCACGGCGGGGTTTTTTATGTCGGCGCACTGCCGACGGGATGAATCCGTTCGCCGCTATAGCGGTTTGACGACGGTCGCCTGCAGTCCCTTGGGGCCCTTCTGGCTTTCAAATTCCACCGATTGACCCTCGACGAGCTTCTTGAAGCCTGTGCCCTGAATGACGGAATAGTGCACGAAGACATCGGCGCTCCCGTCCTCCGGGGCGATGAAGCCAAATCCCTTTGTTTCGTTAAACCATTTGACGGTACCTGTACGCATTACGGAGTTGCCTCGCTCAAGAATTGAACCGGCGGCTGCTGGCGTGGACGGACGCTTCGAGACGCGCGGGGCGACTGGCGAGGAACCGCTACGGCGACAACCACGGCCTTTCGGCCGCTGGCCAGTATAGCGAAACCGGTTTTCTTGTACAGAGAATGTCGGCGCTCATGGCGCCTCCTGCGCCGGTTGGGCGAGCGCGTGTGCAATGGCTGCACGAAGGCGTTCCAGGTGCGCCTCGCTTTGCACCGATGCGTGGAACTGTCCGTTGTGGAACAGGAACAACGCCGGAAGATGAAACACGTGAAACTCGCGCGCCAGTGCAAGATCAATTCCGGCGTCAACTTCGAATATGGCGAGGTCCGGGTGGCGCGCCTGGTACTCCGTCAGCACTCGTTTCCAGTGACCGCAGGAACCGCAGCCCTCGCTCGTAAACATGACCAGTGCCGTGCCGGGCGTTTCCGCCAACACATGGTGAAACCGGAATTGATCAAGGACCGGGAATGCCACGCACGAGTTTCCGTTCTATCCGCGCGTTCTCGAATAGGACATAGCACGCGGCGTGGCGGGATTATAGCGCGGCAGTGTGCGGCATGAACTCGGCGCGGCATGTTTCGATCAGCTGTTCGTAAGTGCGAATCAGCGCCTTTTCATAGGCGCTGTCGTCGGATTGAGTGAGGCGTGCGAGACGCGCCTCGAGCGCGGCTTTCTCGCTGGCGAGCGTCCTGGCGTGGCTTTGCTCGTGCCCCTGGCATCGGGAGTCGGTGTCGATCGCATCTATGTTTCTCCGTTGGTTGTGTTTGTTAGAGTAGGCAAGGTGCATGACAGTCCGGTGACGGGTTGGTGCAGTTCTTTAGGGGGAAATAACAATGCATCTGCCGTGGTACGTAACTGCGCTTGGCGCAGCGCTGGTTTGGGGAATCCATTACCCGCTGGTCGATCACGCGCTCAAGCGCTTTTCATTGACTGGCGTGCTGTTACTGACGGCGCTGCCGATCCTGGCCCTTCCGTTCGTCACGCGCGGCGTGGACGCCGACCTCGCCACGTTGCGCGCCATGAGCTGGAGCGAGCGGGTGCCAATCCTTGCCCTCGCGCTTACCAGCCTCGCGGGGTCCGTGCTGCTCTATCTTTCGATCTCCGGAAAGAATGCCACGCTCGCCAGTCTCATTGAGATTACCTACCCTGTATTCGTCGTGTTGTTCGCGTTCTTGCTATTTCGGCAAATGAACCTCAATGCCAGCGTGCTGATTGGCGCCGGATTGGTGTTTGCCGGGGTGGCGGTGATTGTCCTCGGCAATCCCTAACAAACCGGTCGTGCCCATGGACCGGTCAAAGGGTAACGCGCCCCGACAATCGGCCAGCGTCGGGATTCGATGAAAATCGGACTTGAGTTTCGGCGCATACCGTCCTGGAGGTAGCGGGAGGAGCGGTGGCCATGTCCCGCAAGATGTACCGTCAGGTGTCCGTGCTACAGGAGCACGCGCCTGGCGATCTCTCTCGTTTTAGGGCAGACACTGCGCTATAAAGGCCGCATGCGCGTGCTGTTGGTAGAAGACGATGAACTGCTCGGCGATGCCATCAGAGCCGGGCTCATGCAGGAACACTATGAGGTCGAATGGGTAACGGACGGGCACGCGGCCGAGGCGGTACTGCTCGCACGTGACTTTGACATCGTGCTGCTCGATCTCAATCTGCCGCTGCGCGGCGGTCTCGAGGTGTTGCGGCGATTGCGCATCGACCATCGTACGGTGCCGGTGCTGGTGCTGACTGCGCGTGACACCCTTGCCGATCGCGTGCAGGGACTCGACAGCGGTGCCGATGACTACCTCGTCAAGCCGTTCGATCTCGTTGAGCTTTATGCGCGTATGCGGGCACTGATGCGGCGCCACCGCGGCCCCCACGATTTGCTGCACCACGCCGATTTGGTGCTCGATCCGCAAGCGCATCGCGTCACGCGTGCGGACCAGCCGGTCGAACTCACGCCGCGCGAGTTCGCGTTGCTCCGGGCCTTGCTCGAGAATAGTGGGCGCGTGCTGTCACGCGCGCGGCTTGAGGAATTGCTCTACCCGCAGGGAGCGGATGTCGGCAGCAACGCCATCGAGGTTCACGTGCATCACCTGCGTCGCAAGCTCGGCGGCGAATTGATCCAGACAGTCCGCGGGGTCGGTTACCTCGTGCCGCGTGGCCGCTGATGCCCTCGTTGCGCCATCGACTGCTTTTGTTGCTGCTTACGCTGTTCGCCGCGGCGTGGGCGCTGTTGGCTGTGCTGTCCTACTCAGCGGTACGTCACGAGGTTGAAAAGCAGTTTGATGCGGAATTATCCCAATCGGCGCGCGTGTTGCTGGGTCTGACGCGCCATGAGCTGCAGGAGGACAGTTCAGACAGCGGCGTAGCGCCCGGACTGATAGGCGGTCAGGCTCATCCCTACGAAGAGAGGATTGCCTTTCAGATCTGGCAAGACGGTGATCTGCTGCTGCGCTCGGCCAATTCGCCGCCAATACCCATGTCGCCTTCCGACGGCTTCCACGATCGCGAGATTGATGGTGCCGCTTGGCGCACGTTTGCGCTTACCGATAAGGCGATCATGGTTACGATTAACGTCGGTGAGCGCTATGAGGTTCGCAACGAGCTCGTCTACGATATTCTGGGAACTACTTTGCTGCCGGTGGTGCTGGCGCTTCCTCTGCTCGCCGTCCTTATCTGGTCGGGCATCAGCGCGGGACTCGCGCCATTGGGCCGGATGGTAGGCGAGATCGGCCGTCGTACACCCTCGGCGCTCGAACCGCTTGCCATGCGCGACGTGCCGGAGGAAATACAGCCACTGGCGAATGAGCTGAACGGGCTTCTCGGGCGTCTGAGAGGAGCCCTGGAAAGTGAGCGGCGGTTCACGTCCAACGCGGCACACGAGCTGCGCACGCCGCTCGCGGCGCTCAGGGCGCAGGCTCAGGTGGCGCAACGCGCGACTGTGGAAACCGAACGCGGTCAGGCGCTCGATCAATTGATTCGCGGTGTCGATCGAGCCACGCGACTCGTGGAGCAGATGTTGCAGCTTGCGCGCCTCGATCCGGAAAGCGCCGCACGCCAATACCGCGAGGTCGTGCTTGCCGACGTTGTGGCGGAGGCTGTCGCCGGGTTGGCCAGCCGCGCAATCGAGCGGCGTATCGATCTTGGCGTGACCGAGACCAACCGTGCCACGCTGCGGGGTGACGCTGCGCTGCTCGGCGTATTGGTACGAAACCTCGTGGATAACGCCATTCAGCATAGCCACGAAAATGCCCGCGTCGACGTGGCGATTGACAGTGCCCCGGAGGTCGTCATGCTGACCGTGACGGACAGCGGCCCTGGCATTCCAGTGGAGGAGCGCCAGCGCGTGCTCGAGCGCTTCTACCGCATGCGCGACACGCGCGCCTCGGGCACCGGCCTCGGACTTTCTATTGTCCAGAGGATCGCGGAACTTCACTCCGCGACGGTGAATTTCGAAGACGCACCCCATTCGCCTGGACTGCGCGTGTGCGTACGCTTCCCGCGCCCCCACGACGTGACGGCAGCTGTTGCCTGACTACCGCAGGATATTGAGGCAGCACGCCATCTGCTTGCGTGTCGGGCGGTCAACTGTTCCCGCGTCGTGCTCGCCGGCGGGCCAGACGTCTTCAACCTCACAATCGGTGTCGCGCGCGTCGCCGGCAGTCAATGGCATGCCTACGACCACACCGCGTTCTTGACGGGCGGGTCGGAAAGCAAACAGCGCACGGCGGACCGCCGCCGTGCGCTGCGCCGACGTGCCACTAGAGGTTGTATCCGGTTTCGTTGTGCAGCACGGTGTCGAGGCCTTCGGTTTCTTCCTCGCTACTCACCCGCAAACCGACGAGCGCGTCGACAAGCTTGAACAGCACAAGCGTCAGCACTGCCGACCAGACGATCGTGACCGCCACTCCGGTGAGCTGAACGCCCACCTGTTTGCCCATCGTCATGCCTTCAGCGAATCCGACACCGCCAAGGAACGGCGCCGCGAACACACCGGCGAGCGTGGTGCCGAGAATGCCACCGACTCCGTGCACCGGAAACACATCGAGAGAATCATCGATATGCAGCACGCGCTTCATGAAGTTGGTGGCGAAGAAACATACGACACCGGCGGAAAGCCCAATCGCGAGCGCGCCGAGCGGACCGACGTAACCGGAGGCGGGCGTGATGGTACCAAGTCCCGCGACCATGCCGGTGACGATGCCGAGTACGCTGGGTTTCCGGAACCGCACCCACTCGCAGATCATCCACGCCGCGGCGCCGGCAGCGGCGCCGACGTGCGTGACTAGCATGGCCATGCCTGCCGCGCCGTTGGCCGCCACCGCGCTGCCGGCGTTGAAGCCGAACCAGCCTACCCACAGCATGCCCGCCCCGGTCACGCTCATGGTGAGGTTGTGCGGCGCCATGGCTGTTTCAGGAAATCCGCGTCGGCGCCCGAGCACGAGCGCCGCAACCAGTGCTGCGACGCCAGCATTAATGTGCACCACCGTGCCTCCGGCAAAGTCGAGCAAGCCCATCTTCTGCAGCCAGCCGTCGCCCCATACCCAGTGGCAGACCGGAAGGTAAACGAACACCAGCCACAGCAGGCTGAACAGCAGCATGGCGGAGAACTTCATTCGTTCCGCGAAGCCGCCTACCACGAGTGCCGGCGTGATGATCGCGAACGTCATTTGGAACATGACAAACACCGTTTCCGGAATCGTTCCCTTCACTGTGTTCACGCCGATGCCGGCGAGTAATGCCTTGCCGAGCCCGCCCCACCAGGCGTTCTGCACGCCGCCATCGCCAAAGGCAACTGCATAGCCAAACAATACCCACACCACCGAGGCCACCGCGGCGATGGCAAAGCACTGCATCAGCACCGACAACACGTTCTTGGTGCGCACCAGCCCGCCGTAGAAGAGTGCAAGCCCGGGCAGTGTCATGAACAGCACCAGTGCGGTAGAGGTAAGCATCCATGCCGTATCGGCCGCGTTCAAGGTTGGCTGAGCGTCCGCGGCGTGGGCCGCGAGCGGTAGGACAAGCGCGGCAGCCGCCGCGACCAGAGCGCGAATTGATTTCATGGCAGTTCTCCCCGTGAAGGCTGGACTACAGTGCACCGCGACCGGTTTCACCGGTGCGGATGCGCACGACCTGTTCAATGCTGCTGATGAAGATCTTGCCGTCACCGATTTTTCCGGTGCGCGCGGCCTCGGCGATTGCTTCCACCACGCGGTCGGTCAGATCGGCCGCGACGGCCACCTCGATCTTGGTCTTTGGCAGGAAGTCCACGACGTACTCGGCGCCGCGGTACAGCTCGGTGTGACCTTTCTGGCGGCCGAATCCCTTCACTTCGGTTACGGTCATGCCTTGTACGCCGATCTCGGACAGTGCTTGGCGCACGTCATCGAGCTTGAACGGTTTGATAACCGCGGTAATGAGTTTCATCGAGATGACCCCCGTGGTGCATACGGCAAATTTTGGTGTTGTATTGTCGGCCCCGTCTGCGCAGGAACGGTGCGGTCGGCATGATATGCCGCAACCGCGGTGGGATAAAGGTGCCCGGGGGTACCGCCCCTTAAATGTGCAAGGTCAGCACGCGCCGCAGGAAATCGGATGCCTGACGGTAGATTCCGGGGTTCGACGACTCGCGCGGGCCGGCGACGTTGAGTGTGCGGATGCCGTGGCGTGCGAGCCAGATGCCGACTGCGCGTGGCTCGCCCGGGGTATCGAGATCGATAACGAGGCAGGGTTTGCCGTGGCGTTGGGCGAGCTCGCGCGTGAGCGCCGTGCCGGTGCTTGGCGCGCCGCGGGTTAGGATGAGCGTGCCGTCGGCCTCCCGCACGTTGCGGGCGGTACGTTCGGGGTAGTCGGCGCTCGCTGTTTCGGTAAGCGGGTAGTGGACTGGAATCGGGCCGTCTTCGGCGCGCCGCCCTCTGGGGCAGTAACCACCGCATGGAATCGTGAGCGCGATCGCGGCGTCCAGTGCCGCCCTGTCGACTCCCGTCTGGCCGCCCGAGATGATCTTCTGTGGCCGCACCGGCCCGCGGTCATCAAAGGCATAGCGTCCGCGGCGCAACAGCTTGTATTGGCGGATCATCCGTACACACATGGCAAGCGCCGCTGCATTGAGCGCGTCAAGCGGCAATCCAACCCGCAGGGCGATGCCGTTCACGTCCTGCGCGCCGACATCGATGTAGCGCGCCACACTAGCGCGACCGAGCGCCTCGATGTGCGCGTCCCACACGATATCGTGACCCTCAAACGGTCCGATGAAGCGCAGGTGCGCGCGCTTGCCATCCAGCGCCAGCAACTCATAGTCCGTGCCGAGCATGGCGAGCCGCTGCGCCAGGGCGTGCACCAGTGTTCTCATCAACCGAGCGGACTCGATCATTGGCGCCGATTATGACATGGCGTTGATTCTGCTAATCTGCTGCACCGGGCGACGCACGAGTTCTACCACCCCATGCAGGCACCCCGCATCACCACCGCTATACCGAAGCAGCGCTACCAGCTGGGCGAATACCAGGCAGTAGTGTTGGGCGACATCGAGAGTCCCGATGCCGTTCGTTATCAATATATCCTTGCGCTGGTGCGTGCCGGCGAGAGCAGGCCCGGCTTCTACGTGAGCTGCGAAAAGAATCCGCGATCACTGGCGGCCGAGGGATCGCATCGGCTGCGCGTGATCAGCGCTGCATTCAACGAGGAGATCGGTTCCTCAAATGATTGGTCCGATGTAGATGCATTCGCGGCACAGGCACTGGCGCTCGCCATTCAGGTGCTCGGGCTCGGGGAACTCAAGCCGGAACGGCTGACGTAGCTCAGGCTTCGTAGAGCAGCGCGCCCGCGGCGTCCTCGACACGCACCTTGATGGGGATGCCCTGACGCACGCTTTGCGTGATCACGCAGAAGTCCTCGAACAGATGGGTGCAGCGCTCCAGCCTGGGTTGCTGGGCGTGGTCGACTTGCACCGCGATCGTCACCTCGACGCCGCCGATTCGAAGTCGCCCTTTGGCGTTGCGTGTATAGGTACCGCGCACGCGTGTCGTCAGGCCTTGGGCGGCGGCATGTGTTTTGTTGAGACAGAACAGCAGGCTAGCCGACAGGCAGTTGGCGACCGCCGCCGCCAGTAGCCGCGAAGCGTTGGGCCCGTTTTCCCTGCCGAGCGGCGCCGGTTCGTCAAGCAGGAGATCTGGCACATGCGGCCAGTCAAACTTCACACGAAACTCGTAGTCGCTGACGTGCGTCAGCTCGAGTTCGAAGTTGCGCTCCTCAGGTGCGGCGGCGGACGGCGCCATGGCGAGTTCTCAGTGGTCGTGGCCACCGGGTCCATGTACATGGCCGTGCTCGAGCTCTTCGGTCGTGGCGGCGCGCACCTCAATGATCTCCACATCGAAATGCAGGGTCTTGCCGGCCAGCGGGTGATTGGCGTCAAGCACCGCGCCCGTGTCGGTCAGTTCCACGATCACGAACGAGATTCGCCCATTCGGCCCGTCGGCATAGACGCGCTCGCCAACGGCGAGGGTCATCTCGGGCGGGAAATGTTCCCGTGGCGCCTCGAAAACAGCCTCCGGGTTCTTTTCCCCATATCCTTCACCCGGCGCAACAGTCACCTTCGACTTGTAGCCGGCCTCCTTGCCTTCCAGGGCCTGCTCGAGCCCGGGGATGATATTGCTGTGGCCATGCAGGTAGGCGAGTGGGTCGCGACCCGTGCTTGAGTCCAGCACCTCGCCGCTGTCATCGGTGAGTGTGTAATGCATCGCAACCACTGTGTTGAGAGCGGCTTTCATAACGGCAACCTCGGGGAAGAAAGAAATGAGTAGGCCACCACTATAACGCAACTCGCCGGTGCGAGACACACGCCCGGCGCATTTTCTATACTGCAGATGAACCGAGGAGCACCGTGATATGGCGAAACTGAAGGCGCGCGTCGAAATAGAATACTGTGCGCAATGCAGGTTTATTCTGCGTGCCAGCTGGATGGCTCAGGAGTTACTCATGACCTTCGGCGAAGAGCTGGGTGAGGTGGCGCTCGTTCCAGGCAGTGGCGGGATCTTCGAAGTGCGAATCGATGGCGAGAAGCTCTGGAACAAGAAGGAGGCGGGCCGCTACCCCGAACCGAAGGAGATCAAGCAATTGGTTCGTGACCGCATCGCACCGGGCAAGGACCTTGGTCACAGCGACCGGAAGTAACCATGGTAAAACACCTGAGCGTGCACACACGCGGCCAGGGTCTGTACGAATTTACCGAGGCAGTGACGGCGCTGGTGCGTGAGACTAGCGTTCGCGAGGGACTGTGTACCGTCTTTATCCGGCATACTTCGGCAAGTCTCGTCATTCAGGAAAATGCCGACCCCTCGGCGCGACGCGATCTGGATCGCTGGTTGAATCGTCTCGTGCCGGAAGGTGACGCCTTGTATACGCACATCACCGAGGGGCCGGATGACATGCCGGCGCATGTGAAGGCTGCGCTTACGGCAACGTCCCTGTCGATCCCCATCTCCGATGGCCAACTGACGCTTGGCGCGTGGCAGGGAATCTATCTATGGGAGCACCGCCGCCAGGGTGGCGCGCGCGAGGTAGTTGTGCATGTCGGCAGCTAGGCGCTGCGCGTGGTTGTGCTACGCTTCTGGCTATCCGCATCTCCCGGTAGTTCCCCTAATGACAAGCTTTCCGCGTGTATTGGCTGGTGTTCTCACGATCCTGCTCGCAACCAATCCGGTCGGTCTGGTGCATGCTGCTGGTGACGAGGAGGTATTCGATGTTGCCAAACACTATACGGTGAAGGTCCGCACGCAGGTGGAACTACCGTTCTTCGGTGATCGAAAGGGTACATCGATCGGCGCCGGGTTTGTCGTCGACAGCCAGCGCGGCTGGATCATGAGCAACGCGCATGTGGTGTCGCGCTCGCCCTCCAAGGTGTCGGTGTCGTTTCTTGGCAACGGCTTCGTGCCGGCGAAGAAGCTGTTTGTCGATCCGTACGTCGATCTTGCGATTCTCGAAGTCGATCCCAAGGCGCACAGGCGCAAGCTCAATGCGGCGCAACTGGATTGTCGTGCGCTCCCTGCGATCGGTCATGCTGTCGGGGCGTTCGGTCATCCGTGGGATCTTTCCTATACCGGTACACGCGGGATCATTTCCGGTGTCACCTCCAAGTTCAGCGGTGCACTGGAGATGTTGCAGACGGATGCGCCGATCAACCCCGGCAATTCGGGTGGACCACTGATCAGTCTGAAAACGGGCATGGTGGTAGGCGTCAACACCGCCTCGCGCAAGAGCAGCCAGAACACCAACTTCGCCGTGCCGATGGTGCAGGCCTGCCGTGTCCTCGAGCTGCTGCGTGCCGGGCGCGATCCCTCGCCGCCGGAGTTGCCGGTGGTGTTTTACAAGGACGTGGATGAGAGCAAGCAGTTGCGTGTCGCGCAAGTGCACGCCGAGCGCGATGATATGAAACTGCAGGTCGGCGACGAGATTCGCGGGGTGGAGGGGGAGGAGGAAAGTGTCGAGAGCAAGGGGCGTCTCATTCACCTGTTGCGCGGGCGGCTTGATCAGGCGTCACTTCACGTCGTGCGTGACGACGCGGCCGTAACGCTCACGGGCCGCTTTGCGGCAGCCGAATCGGTCACGCGCCGGCGTGGCGCCTACGCCTCCGGCCTGCTCGTTGCCGCCACGCCATGGCGCGATCTTGGCGATCTGGCTGACACTCGGCTCGCACTCATGGTGCATTACGTCGAGCGCGGCTCGGCCGCCGACGCGCAGAAGATCGAAAGCGGCGATCTGCTGGTGGCGGTGGACGGGCAGCCAGTGACCGAGCTGGACGATCTGCAGCGGCGCCTGAAAGCGGCGCAGGCCGCAAAGAAGGAAGTGAAGTTGCGGCTGCTGCGCCTTGGCGACATCGAGGATGGTTTGTTCGTATATATCGAGCGGCCGCTGCCAGTAGCGAATCTTCGTCTCATCGGCGGCCAGTCCGAGTAGTGCGTTCGTGACGCGTATGGCTGCGCGCGTCGCCCCGTGCGGTTCCTGGTCCTCTCCCATTACCGCCGAGCTGATCGTGGCCGGTACGGTTACGCTCGGGCAGATCGTCGCCGACGACGCCGATCTCTACTGGAGCGAGGGCCGGCCCAGCGAGGGCGGACGCACTGTGATCTGCCGTCGGCGAGCAGACGGTACTATCGAAGACGTTCTGCCGGCCCCGTTCAACGCGCGCAGCCGCGTGCATGAGTATGGCGGTGGCGCCTTCACCGTGCATGACGGAACCGTGTATTTCGTGCACGACGGCGACGGCCGCATTTACCGTCTCGTTGTGGGGACGACCCCGGAGCCGCTCACCACGCCGGGCACACGGCGCTTCGCCGATCTCCTGCTGGATGTCCGGCGCGGACGGCTGCTGTGCGTGAGCGAAGAACACCTCGAGCATGGCGAACCGATCAACACGCTGGTTGCCATCGATGTGGCGAGCGGCAAACTTGCGACGCTCGCCGCCGGTGCGGACTTCTACGCGTCTGCCACACTGAGTCCTGATCACGAACGCCTCGCATGGCTTTGTTGGCGACACCCGGACATGCCGTGGGACAGCACGGAACTGTGGGTGGCGTCGCTGGATCAGGTCGGTCTCCCGCGGAATGCCCGGCGCGTGGCAGGTGGAAGCGGGGAGTCGATATTCCAGCCACAGTTCGGGCCGGACGGTACGCTTCATTTCATTTCCGATAGAAGCGGCTGGTGGAATATCTACCGGCTGGGCGATTCTGGCGTTGAGGCACTTGCGCCGCGCGAGGCCGAGTTCGGTGTACCGCAGTGGGTGTTCGGCATGTCCACTTATGCCTTCACCACACCCAAGCGGATCGTCTGCGCGTTCAGCGAGCAAGGCCGCTGGCGGCTTGGCGAGATCGACCTGGTCGCGTGCACACTGCGCGAGATCGCAACCCCATATACAGACGTGACCAGCGTGTGCGCGTGCGAAGGGGCGGCATGGTTTGTGGGCGGCTCGTCAGTGAGCGCACCGGCGATCGTGCGCCTGCATCCAGCGAGCGGGGTCGCGGAAGTAGTGAGCACTTCCAGCGCGCTTACGATAAACCCCGCCTATCTCTCGCAGCCGCAGATGCTGGCGTACCCAACGGGCGATGGGGAGATGGCGCATGCCATGTTTTATCCGCCCTGCAACCGCGACGTCGGCGTTCCAGTCGGCGAGTTGTCGCCTCTATTGGTCGTGAGCCATGGCGGGCCGACCTCCGCCAGTACCACTACGCTTAATCTGCGGCTGCAGTACTGGACAAGTCGTGGCTTCGGGGTGCTGGACGTGAATTACCGCGGATCAAGCGGTTTCGGGCGGACCTATCGGCGCGCGCTCGACGGGCGCTGGGGGATCGCTGACGTAGAAGACTGCGTGCGTGGCGCGCAATATTTGGTGCAGCAGGGACGCGCCGATCCTGCACGGCTTGCGATCCGTGGCTCAAGCGCTGGCGGCTTTACGACACTGTGTGCGCTCACCTTTCATAACGTGTTTGCGGCCGGTGCTAGCTATTATGGCATCAGCGATCTCGAGGCGCTCGCGCAGGATACCCATAAGTTCGAGGCGCGTTACCTGGAGCGTCTTGTTGGACCGTATCCCGCGGAGCGCAATCGCTATGTCGAGCGTTCGCCGATTCATCACGTCGAACGGCTCGGCCGGCCGATGATTTTCCTCCAGGGCCTGGATGACAAGGTTGTCCCGCCCAGTCAGGCGGAACGCATGGTTGAGGCGTTGCGTGCCAAGGGCATCGCCGTTGCGTACGTAAGCTTCGCTGGCGAGGCGCACGGGTTCCGGCGTGCCGAGAACATCCGTCGCGCGCTGGAAGCGGAGTTGTCGTTCTACGGCCAGGTTTTCGGATTTGAACCCGCCGATCGCATCGAACCGGTTGCGCTCGCGCGCGTCGTGGGCCAGGGCCTTAGCTGATTGCGCCGCGGATAATCTGCGCCGCCGGCACACCGTGGCGCGCGAGTAGTGCTTGCGTGGCATCGAGCGCAGCGGTGTTTCCCGCCAGGTAGTAATCCGACTCCGACCAGTCGCCGTGATGTGCCGCGAGCTGTTCCTCGAGGGCCAAGGTAGCGCGGGCGGGATCGATCACGATCGGGACGTAGTAGAAATTGTCGAGCGCATCGGCCCAGGCTCGGCAGAGGTTTTGCAGGTACTGGCCAGTCGCGGCTTCGGTTATCCAGTAAAGATGCAGCGTTCCAGCCACATCGAGCGCCATGGCGTGCTCGATGAGGCTCTTGCTTGGCGCGAAGCCAGCGCCGTAGGCGATGAACACCAACGGTCGAGGCGAGGTGTCATCCAACACAAATTCTCCACGTGGGCCCTCGACCATGACGGTGTTCGAGGGTCGCAGATTGTTCGCGACATGCCGAAGGAACGGATCGTCTGAGCGGCGCGGAATGTGAAACTGCAGGTTACGGTCATCGCACGGACAGCTTGCGATCGGAAATTCGCGCGCCGGCTCATCGTTGACACTCAGCATGACCGACTGACCCGCCAGGAAGCGCAGGCGGTTGGTACGCGGCGTTTGCAGGTGCAGCAACGTCATCTCTTCCGACAGGGGCGTGACCTGGTGAACGCGGGCGGCAATTTGCTGCAACGGAATTTCCCCGGCGTCGCCAGCTTCGGGCGCCTCGATGGTACAGTCCGTAACGGCGGTGTGGGAGCAGAGCAGCACAAACCCCTGGGCCTTCTCGTTCTCGGGCACCACGTAGTCGTGTTTGCGCACTTTCTTGGTCTGCCCACTCACGACACGCGCCTTGCACAGGCCGCAATTGCCGTTGCTGCAACCGTAGTTCATGTTCAGGCCGGCGCGCAGCGCGGCCTCGAGCACGGTGTCGGCACCCTCGACAAAGAAATCATGCTGGCTCGGAAGCAAATGTACGTGTGCAGCCATGACTCGAAGAAAACTGTCGCGCGCAAGCAAGGCATCAGCGGCGTCGGCAGCAGGTCGGGCCGCTGCACGCGCCTCGCGCAGCCAGGCGGCGATAGTGGCTGTCGCGCCATTCGGCTCGCGCTCCGCGGCCGCCTCCAGCCGCTGCGCGAGTTCGGTCACCAGGCCCTCATGATAAGCGAGAGCGCGCTTCAACTCGGCGAGCTCGCGTCCGAGATCGTTCAGGCGGGCGGCTAGTACCTCCGCATCCGGCAGGATACGCTCACGGACGCGCCTGGCGAAGGCCGAATCCTTGATCTGGCGTGCACGCTCGATCGCCGAATCGTCCTCAAAGCGCGTCTGTGGGTACAAGCGCACCAGATCGTCCGCCGAGACGAACCCCTCGAAGGTTTCAAGCTCTCCGCGCTTGATCTGATTTTGCAGTGCGCCGCGTGTCACGCCGACCAGGCGCGCCGCGCGGGAAAGTGTAAGCAGCCGTGCCATGGCCCTGTAATGCGTCCCCAGAAGCGACTCAATGCGCCGCTGTTCCAAACCAAGTTATGCTAGTCGCGTCAGACCGGCAAGTAGTGCCGGCGAAATTGGCGAATGCCACCCGAAAACGCGCAATGTCACGTTCTCCCCGCGCAAGAATCGCGCCGCCCCGTGCCCACCGCCATCCGTGGCCGCGCACCGTGGCGGAGGCGCGCGCGCTGCAGGAACAGCTGCGCGGCTATGTCGTGGCACGCGACCAATTGGGACCGGTCCACACCGTAGCCGGGGTCGATGTCGGCTTTGAGGATGGCGGGCGCATCACGCGCGCGGCAGCGGTCGTTTTGGACTATCCCTCGCTCGCTCCGCGCGAGCAGGCGTTGGCGCGCGTCCCAACACGGTTTCCCTACGTCCCGGGTTATCTGTCTTTTCGAGAGATTCCCGCCGTGCTGGCGGCGCTCGCGAAGCTGGAGGTTCGTCCCGATTTGGTGCTCTGCGATGGACAGGGATTGGCGCATCCACGCCGCTTTGGGTTTGCTTGCCACCTTGGCGTGCTCACCGGCATCGCGACGATCGGTGTGGCGAAGTCACGCCTAGTCGGTAGGCACGCGTCCTTGCCGGATTCAAAGGGAAGTTGGGTGCCATTGCGCGATGGGGCAGAGATTGTCGGCGCCGTGGTGCGCACGCGTGCTGGCGTGCGGCCACTATATGTCTCTGTGGGGCACCGCGTGAATCTCAAGACCGCGATCAATTATGTACTGCGCTGCACGACGCGCTTTCGCCTGCCGGAGACCACCCGGCTCGCCCACCGTCTGGCTTCGGGCTAGGATTGCCCGGTGCTAGGGCCTGGCGGTCGAGGAGTTGCCGCCGCCGCTATCTGCCCGACGCAGAGCCTCGTTCAGCGCAGCGATCACCTGGCGGCTCACCAGGATGCTCTCGTGGTCCTCTTCGAAGCCGAGGATCTGGACGGCATCGTTTCGGGCCCGTTCATCGAGCTGGGACTCCACCGTGACCGTGCCGTCGCTCTCGTCGTCGTCCAGAAAGGCGAAGTGGCTCGCGCGGTGGCCGTAGAGCAGGTGGAACTCGATGCGGGGCTTGAGTGGCGTTGCATAGAGGTCGGCGAGGAAACGACCTTGCGGCTGCAGGTCGACCCATGCCGGGATGATGACCGGCGACTCGCGGACCCCGCGCGCGGTCGAGGCTACCCCGCCCCATGGTGTCGACAGTGAAACGAGTAGCCGGACATATGGCGTGCGCTCGTCCTGGAGCTGCTTGACGAGCATCCCGCGTGCTACCAGTCCGCCCATGCTGTGTGCCACGATGTGCATGCGGGTAAAGCCATATTGCGCGTGCAGCGAGCGCACGATCTCATTCAGTGCCGTGGCCGCATCGTTGATGCGCACTCCTGTGGGATAGTGAAAGAACCACGGCTGGTAGCGGCCGCGGTCCACACCATCGAAGAGCGCGCGAAACTCGCGCGGCGTGCCATTCACACCATATACGAACAGCACTGGGATCTTGGACGGCTGATACGGCTCCAGGAAATACACGCCTACGCCAGACTCGCGCAGAAAATCCGCGGCGCGCCAGTAACCCTTCTTGCCATAGGCCGGCGAAAAGATCGCGCTATTGAGGTCGGCCACTTCGCCGAATGCAATCGGAAGCTCGCGTGCTTCGGTGGCGCCGGCAAGGGCCAGATCGCGCTCGAAACCCGCGCGCATGGCATCGCTCCGTGAAAGCTGTATCTCCGTGAACACGATGCGATCGCCGAAGCGGGGTTGCACACCGTCATGACCCCAGGCCCACGCGAGCGGCTCGCCGACATCGATGCGCATGTTGTGGTTGCGGTCGAGGAAGACGGCAACATGGTAGTGCTCGCCCGGCGCAACCAGGAACACATAGCTGTCGGGTCCAGTCGGGCGGCTGTAGCGAAGCAGCCGGTTGCCGCTCGCACGCCGCTGGTAAAGCACTGCAATCGTATCCTGCGACAGCACGGTCGCGTCAGCGACACGCACCACCAGGACGCTGTGCCGTTGCAGGGTGGCATTATTGGCGCTAAGGCCGAGTATGGCGCCCGGCGAACAGCCGATTAGCGCGATACCGGTACCGCTTACGGCGATCGAACGCAAAATGCGATGCATCAGGTACGGGAACGCGCTTGCCTGTTGGACGGAGGTCTTTCTAGCAGGGTTGCGTGAGATCGTACAGGGTGGGTATCACCAGGTGACTGCCGACGCTGCGCCTACCGGTGTACGCTAGCGCCAATGCAGGACGAAACGACCGACAGCGCGGATCAGGCGACGGGATCGAACGCGCCGTTGCGGCGCCAGCGCGGACGCGCGGCCCTCAGCAATGCGGACAGCCGCTATGCTGCGCACCGGCACCAGGCGCTCGATGACGGCTGGGGCATTCTGGATGATTCGCCTGAGCCACCCGCGACGCGCATCGAGGTTGATCATGCGCGCAGCATCATCGCGCGTAATGACTCACCCGACATTCCGTTCGACCAGTCAATCAATCCGTATCGCGGTTGCGAGCATGGTTGTGTCTATTGCTATGCCCGGCCAACGCATGCCTACCTCGGGCTCTCGCCGGGCCTGGATTTCGAAACGCGTATTTTCATGAAGCCGGATGCCGCGCACCTGCTTGTCGAGGAGTTGCGCGCCCCGGGCTATCGCGTAAGCCCTATTTCGTTTGGCGCCAACACCGACCCCTACCAGCCGCTCGAGCGGCGCCTCAAGGTGACCCGCGCTCTGCTCGAGGTGCTGGCCGCTTGCGAGCATCCGCTCACGATCGTTACCAAGTCCTCGCTCATCGAGCGCGATCTCGACCTGCTCGCCCCGATGGCGTTAAAGCGCCTGGCCAAGGTGTACGTTTCGGTCACGACACTCGACGCCTCGCTCGCACGCGCACTCGAGCCGCGTGCGACGCAACCGGCGCGCCGCCTGGTGACTATCCGCCGTCTCTCCGAAGCGGGCGTGCCGGTGGGTGTAATGGTCGCGCCTGTCATCCCCGCGCTCACCGACCCCGAGATGGAGTCGATCCTCGAAGCTGCCCATCAAGCCGGTGCGCGCGAGGCGGGCTATGTGCTGCTGCGATTGCCGCATGAGGTGCGTGACCTGTTTGAGGAGTGGTTAGCGGCCAACCGGCCGCTTAAGGCGGCGCATGTCATGAGTCTGGTGCGGGCGAGTCGCGGCGGGCGCGCGAACGATGCGCGATTCGGCCATCGCATGCGGGGCGAGGGCGCGTACGCGGAACTCATTGCGAGGCGCTATCAGCTCGCGACCCGACGCCTCGGACTCAATCGTCAGTGCGCCGATTTGGACAATAGCCGCTTTCGCGCGCCAGTCCGGACGGGCGATCAGCTCGGGCTGTTCTAACCTGATCCGGGGCGGCGCATGTGCTCGCGCTGTTGCTCGCGAGTGATGAGGCGCGCCAGATCGGTGAGTTCCTCTGCAAGCAAATCGATCGCGTCATCAACCGATAGGATGCCCACCAGCGCGCCATCCGCCCCGAGTACCGGAATGCGGCGGACTCCCTTGACGCGCATGCGTTTGATGGTGTCCATCAAGTCGTCGCTTTCCCGAGCGGTGACCAAAGTAGCTGACATCATGTCAGCTACGGTCACGCTCTCGGGGGCGACTCCCTGCGCGAGCACTTCGACCACCAGATCGCGATCGGTGACGATGCCCACCGGGAAGCGCTTTCCGGCCCTCTCTTCAGAGACGACCAAATTGCCGACGTGAAACTCGCGCATCAGCCGAGCGGCTTCGGGTGCGGAAGTATCAGGGGTCGTGTAAACGACATCCCGGTTGCATACAGTTCCGACGGTCATGATCAGTACGTTGCCTCGATGTCCCGTAAGAATTCTATGGCGGGGGCCGGACCGTCATTTGATATAGGTCAATGTCAGCCGCGATTGAATTTGCGACTGTAGCCCCCGCATTTGCCTGACTGGGCCGCCGCCGTCCCCGATATTCACGCAGTCGCCTCCTCTCCCTGGCGTCACGCGTATTGGACGGCGGCGTTTTTTTTGCGCGGTGGGTTGCTTTCCGGGTGGCTGTTAATCCGTGGTATAAGGGTCGCGGCCGATTGCCGGGATGCATATGCTCGATCTATTCCTCGATGCGTTCATCATTCTGTTTGTGGTGATCGACCCCGTCGGTATCGCCCCCATCTTTGCCGCGCTCACGCATGGCGAGTCCGATGCCGCCCGGCGCCGCATGGCGCTGCGTGGCGTGTTGCTTGCCGCTGCTGTGCTGGTGGTCTTCGTGCTGGTCGGCGATGAGCTGCTCGGCGCGCTCGGCGTGGGCATACCCGCCTTCCAGATTGCCGGCGGCGTGCTGCTGTTTCTGCTCGCCGTGGACATGGTGTTTGCGCGGCCCTCCGGCGTTCGTGCGCCGACCGAGCGCGAGCAGAAGGAGGCCGAGCACAAGAAAGATATTTCGGTTTTCCCACTTGCCATTCCGCTGATTGCGGGGCCCGGGGCGCTCACCACGGTGCTGCTCATGGTGAGCCATTACGGTTCGCGGCCTTTAGTACTCGGTATTGTGCTTGCCGTGGTATTACTGGTGCTCGCGCTCACCCTATTTTCCCTGCTGTTGTCTGGGCAAATCGTGAGACTACTCGGTCAAACCGGTATTAACGTCGTTGGCCGGCTGCTCGGCATCGTGCTGGCGGCGCTCGCCGTACAGTTCGTGCTGGATGGGCTTGGCGCAGCGTTGGGCGGCCCAGAAATCGGCGCGGGCACGACAGTTTAGTTATCATGCGGTCGAACGCTGTTAACCACAGGAGGAGGCAACCATGAGTGAACATGTCTACAAGATGCTGGAACTGGTCGGATCGTCCACCAAGGGTTCTGATGATGCGATCCGCAACGCCATCGCCCGCGCCGGCAAGACCTTGCACAACCTCGACTGGTTCGAGGTGCTGGAGACGCGCGGCCACCTTGCAGAGGGCAAGATCGCGCACTGGCAGGTGCGCCTGCGCGTCGGCTTCCGCCTTGACTAGCGGCTGGTCTCGATATCCCGCAGTCCGCGGCGCGCGGTCGCGCACCTTCCGTGCCTGTTGCCGCGATGCCGCCAACGCCGGCGCAGCGTAGCGCGAAGTCTTGTCATCGTTAAAGTCTTGGCTCGACGCGTTGTCACAGCAAGCGTCGTCCAATGAGCTGTGAGACGAGGACGCACAGCGCAATGCCGGCTCGATGAGTGAACTGAAGTTGGCCATCAAGCGGAGCAGTCAGCGTGGCAAGACCGGCGAAGCGCACCCCGAGATGGACCTGCGCATCCACGGCGCCGCCGAAGAGAGATCTATCGAGGGACCGCCGCCTTCAAGAAGTCGGCAGAGGCAGCGACAACGGCACGCACATCGGCCCCAACCGGCTAGGCGCGAATGCGCCAGCGCGCTAACCTGTTGGCGTGATTCGCTTCGGCACTGCCGCCAATCTTCCGGAAGCGCACCTGTTGCTGCGCCTGTTGGCCGAGGCGGGCATCGCCGCGCGCATTCTCAATGAACATGCGCAGGGTGCGACCGGGGAACTGCCGTTTACGCAGACCTGGCCGGAGATCTGGTTGGAGAACGAAACCGACCTGGTTCGAGCCGATGAGGTCCGCCGGCGGTTTGAGCGCGCCAAAGAACTTCCGCTCCAGCATTGCTCGCAGTGCGGCGAGCAGAATCCGGGAAGCTTCGAGCTTTGCTGGAAGTGCGGAGCACCGCTGCCCTAGGTAGGCGCACATTTCACCCCGTTGAATCCGGTGCCCGCGCCCGCTAGGGTAGCCGCATGTCTTTTGCTCGTACCGCTCCAAAGAAGTACCAGATCGTCGAGACGCGTCTGCAGGAAAAGCTGGCCAATGGCACCACGCGCTGTCATCTGTGCCTTTGGCGCTGCGGGCTGAAGCACGGAATGCGTGGGTTCTGTCAGGCCATCGTTAACCGTCACGGCACGCTCTTTAACCTTTCGTACGGCATTCTATCGGCCATCGACGTGGGCCCGATTGAAGGCAAGCCGGTGAAGCACTTCCTCCCCGGAACGCAGGTGATGTCGGTCGGCTCCTTCGGCTGCAATTTTCGTTGCGGCGGCTGCCATAACCTGGAAATTTCCTGGGGTGTCACGGCGCTCGATGAACTCGCCCGCGGCCTGTCGACTGCTGCCTACGTGACGCCCGAGGATCTGGTAGCGGCAGCGCAGCGCCATGATGCACAGGGCATTGCCTTTACTTACTCCGAACCGGCGGTGTGGCTCGAATACGTGCTCGACGTTTCGCAGGTTGCGCACGATGCCGGTCTCTATACAGTCTACGTCTCGAACAGTTTTGTGACGGAAGAGGCCTTGACGCTCATGGCCCCGTACGTCGATGTACTCTGTTCCGATATCAAGAGTCTCGATGACGACTTCTACCAGCAGATTTGCGGGGCGGCGCGCGTCGAGCAGGTGCTCGGTTCCATCGCCGGTGCCCAGCGTCGCGGCATCCACGTCGAAACCCGCACCAACATCATTCCGGGGCGCAACGACGACCCCGATATGCTGCGCGCCATCGCGCAGTGGGTGCACGACTATCTCGGTGCCGAGAGTCCGTGGCACATCACCAAGTTCTTTCCCGCCTACAAGCTGGCGGACCTGCCTTCAACGCCATCAGAGATAATGTGGCGGGCGCACGACATGGCGCGGGCGGTGGGCCTTAAGCATGTGTATGTTTATGACGACAAGGGTTGTGACTGTGCGCAGCACAATCTGCCGGTGGAGGCTTATCTCGACCAAGACCCGGCGAAGGTACACGAGTTGAAGAAGTGCGCCGGTTCGTGCTGCGACGACAGTGGAATCCTGCTCAAGAAGTACGAGAAATACGATTCGGCGGGTCGCTGATCCCCCCTGGGGGGGCGGTCACAGGCGAGTCGAAAGTTCCGCTTCGGCCTGCACCTTCGCGCGCAGCAGCTCCTCAAAGATATGTTCCCACGCCGAACGCCTGACCGAGACCAGTTCCGACAGACGCTTGGAGAATTTGGCGTGCGTATCGAGCGCCGCATCACCCAGAAGGGCAGCGGCCTGTTCCAGAAACGGAATCAATCCCTCGATCTTGCGCAGCTTGTCGCGCTTGCTGCGGATGTCCGTGTCTTCCTCTTTGGCGTCGAAGTAGGCCTCGGCATTCTCAATCATGGTTTCGGTCGCCTTGGCGAGTTGCGTGAAGTCGAGGCTCAGCATGCCGAAGGATGCCTGGTAGAGCCTGAACAGTTCGAGCACCGCGTCCTTGATGTGCAGCAAGCGCGGGTGTTTGCGCAGCGCTGAGGCGAATAGCGTGAATATGTCATCGAACTCATAACGCTTGGCGGCGAGCATGTCTTCGGCGTCGTCGTCGATGTCATCCGCCAGATTGGCACGCATGGCCGGGTTCATGGCCATCTGACACATGGCACGGATCTCGGCGAGCGCCTCTCGCACTTCCATCTCCATGTTGAGCGAGTCGCGCTGGGCATACTTGTAGTTTGTCTCCGCCTCGCTGTAGTCGAATGACGCGATCACTTCCTGGCGAATCTTGTTCTCGACTTCGCCGCGGATCTCGGAGCCGAGGCTTCCAGCGAGGCGCTGCTTGAGTTGCACGCGCGCATCGCGCGCGATGCGGTAGTGGCTCGCCTGGCGGCCCTCGGCTTCCTTGATCTCGAGATAGTCATTGATGAGGCGCTGAAAGCCCTCAACCTTGTGTACGAATCGCTGGGAAAATGACAGGAAGGGCCCCACGAAATCGGCGTTTTCCTCGGCGCTCAGGACCATACGTCCGGTCTGCTCTCGCAGCACCGCGATTTTCGCGTGCAGCGTATGCAGCCCTTTGGAAACGCCAGAGAGAATGTTGCCGATGTTGGCGAACGACTGGTGCAACGCGCGAGTGATCTTGAGAATCTCGATCAGCTTGCGCAGCATGGTTTCCTCGCCACTGGTGCGAAGGAACAGCGCCTGCAGGCTGTTGCGTGCCTCGGCCAGTTGATCGCGCGGGAGCAGCGCGTTGTCCTCGATGAACGTGAGGGCAGTGAGCGAGACCAGCGCCTCACGGCTCTGCGCGTCGATCCCTTTCTTGGAGAAGAGTCGCATGTTCGTCCGTGTCGTCAGGCTGGCTATTTTGGCCCAAAAAGCGACGCGCCTGAACCCCTTCGCACCTTGGGGACAAGGCCCTGCGGATTTCGGCCGTGAATTTCTGGGCGATTCGCCGCAAGTCTGTCATGCGCACGTCGTCGGCAATTGACACGAGCAGCGTATTTGCTCGATGCCGCCATGTGCAATTGCCAGTGCCCGAGCGGGCCGGGGTAGAATAGCCCGTTTCAGGGGGTGGGCGGTTGAACCTGTCGGCCGGCGCCCCAATCTAACAGATCGTTCCGGGTCACAACCCAAACTGGGAGAGTCCTCAAGTTTATGAAGCGAATTGCGCTATTTGTCCTGACTAACCTTGCGATCCTGATTGTACTGAGCATGTCGGTGCGCCTGCTGGGCGTTGACCGCTTCCTCACGGCCCAGGGAATTGACTACACGATGCTGCTGGCGTTCGCGGCCGTGATCGGTTTCGCCGGGTCGTTCATTTCGCTCGCCATTTCCAAGTGGATGGCCAAGCGCAGCACCGGCGCGGTGGTGATCGAGCAGCCGCGCAACAGTGAAGAGCAATGGTTGCTTGAGACCGTGCGCCGCCAGGCCAAGCAGGCCGGTATCGGCATGCCGGAGGTGGCGATCTACGATGCGCCGGACATCAATGCCTTTGCCACGGGCATGAACCGCAACAATGCGCTGGTCGCGGTCAGCACCGGCCTGCTCGCCAACATGAGCCAGGCGGAGGCCGAGGCGGTGCTGGGTCACGAGATTTCGCACGTGGCAAATGGAGACATGGTGACGCTCACACTCATCCAAGGCGTGGTCAACACCTTCGTCATCTTCCTTGCGCGCGTGGCCGGTTTCGTGGTCGACAGTTTCCTGCGCCGCGACAGCGAGAGCAGCGGCCCGGGCATCGGCTACTGGGTGACGAGCATCGTGGCCGAGATCGTGCTTGGCATTCTCGCCAGCATGATCGTGATGTGGTTCTCGCGTCAGCGCGAGTTCCGCGCCGATTCGGGTGGCGCGAAGCTGGCGGGTCGCGAGAAGATGATTGCCGCGCTCGAGGCGCTGAAGCGCGCCCATGAGCCGGCCGCGCTGCCGAACCAGATGGCTGCGTTCGGTATTAATGGCGGTATCGGCAGTGGGCTGAAGCGACTCTTCATGTCGCACCCGCCGCTCGATGAGCGCATCGCGGCGCTACGCGGCGGCCAGTGAATTGCAGGCGTCGGTCCGCAGGCCCGCCGGACCGAAAGGGTCGGCGGGCCTTTCTTTGTGTATAGCCCGAGATGCATGCCGCCGACAAATGGCGAGCGCACGATGGGCTCAATAGACCAGCGAATCCAGTCCGGCCGTGAAGTAGCGTTGAACGTACTGATTCAGTTCCTCACGCAACCGTTCATCCTCGCGCCCGCCGTAGCTTGCGTGCAAGTCCCTGGCCATGCTGGCGAACAGGTCGAGCAGGGTGGGATCGAAATGGGTGCCGCGGCCCTGTTCGAGGATCTGCATGGTTTCCTCGAATGAAAACGGCTCCTTGTAAGGGCGGCGCGACGTGAGCGCGTCGAATACGTCGGCAATGGCGAAAATGCGCGCCCCAATCGGAATCCCCTCCCCCTGGAGTCGTTGCGGGTAGCCGCTGCCATCAAATTTTTCGTGGTGGCTGCCGACCACATCGGCCGCATCGCCGAGCCATCCTGAGCGCTTCACGATCTCGAGACCGTGATCCACGTGGGTCTTCATGATCTGGAACTCATCGGCATCCAGTTTTCCAGGCTTGTGCAGGATGTGGTCGCGAATACCGATTTTGCCGACATCGTGCAGAAACGCCCCCTTGATCAACCCGCGGATGGCCTCCGTGTCGAGACCGGCGGCCTCCGCGAGCCGGGAAGTGTAGAGCGTGACGCGGTAGTTGTGGGCGTCAGTGTCGCTATCGCGCTTGGCGATGGCGCTGCCAAGTACCTGCACGGTCTCGAGGTTGGCAGTGAGCAGGCGCTCGGAGAAGTTGGCGAGCCGGCGTGTCAGGGTAAGGATGACGGGGTAGAGAAGCAGGCTGGTCGCCAGCACGACCAGTACTACGTAGCCAGCGGTCTTGAGGGCCGCGCGGCGGGCGCCGGCAATGGCCGCGTCGGAAAGCGCGTACAGACCTTCCCCGTAGGCGGCCAGCATGCCGGCGCGATTGGGGATGGCCAACACCACGTGGATGTACGGTCGCCCGCCGATGTCCGTCGATGCTTTCCACGGTTCATCGAGCGCCGGGAAGTGCAGTGCGGATCGGCTCAGAAAGCCGTCAAGCTGTGCGGGTACCAGCCCATTGGGCTCCGCACGCTGCGCGAGAGCCGCCCCATCCGGCGTGTAGAAGCGCGCAAAGACAAAGCGGCCGTGACGCGACACCACGCGGTGGTCAGGTTCCTCGTCGAGTGCGCGCTGGATCGCGCCGGCAAGCGTGATGTCCGGCTCGTTCCCGATCACACGCACACGCGCCCTGAGCCGCTCGACGCCATTGATCGCGTGAAAAATGGCGTCCTGACCAATGATGTCGTAGCGCGTCAGATAGGTGGCCATGCCAAACACGGTGGCGATGCCGGCACAGCCGATCAGCAGGCGCACCGCGAGCGTGCGGCGCACGAAGGATTTCAATTCGTATTTCGATCCGGCCATGTCCGCCTCCCGCGGGTTCGCGGCTACGGCCAATTATTGCGTGCAGCAGTAGGCGAAACCAGTGCGGGCGTACTTAGCCGGGACAGCGGGGCAGCGACACTGCTTGAAGAATCTCTCCGCTTGCGCTGTCCTCGACGAATGCAGCCACGCCGAGACTGGTACGCTTCCAGGCCGTGGGGAGCGCTAGCCTGTGTTCAAACTTTGCTACCTGGGGTGTGAGCACGATTGCGTCACTGAGGTAACGCACCACATGGCCATGGTGCAATGTGCGGCCGGCGTTTTCGCCGGCAGCGATACGAGTGACCAGGTCGCTTTCTAGTACCGCGATATACAGCGCCATATGTTGGGGAAAGTCACGATTCCAGCTGACGGCCCCGCGCAGCTGCATGCTGTTGTCACGAGCGGACGCACTCAGCTGGATATTGGCCGCCGGACGTTCTGTGGCCAGGCCCGCCGTGCGCGCGGCCAGATGGTCGCGATGCCAGCCGCGCCACTCCTTTCCGTTCAGGAACAGTCCCGGGGTGTAGATCGTTTGTGAATGGTTGCGCGCGGCCAACGTGCGCTGGCGTGTGGTGAACTGTGGCTGCGAGAACGGATCACGCCATCCTAGGTGATTCCAGTAATCCACGTGCAGTGCAAGTGGCACGACCCTTCCCGATTCAAGATCGTCGCGCGGCAGCCGGCGCAGCCAGTCGTCAGCCGGCGGGCAACTGCTGCAACCCTCCGATGTGTAGAGTTCGATCACGGCCGCCCGAAAACCGGGGCTGTGTCCTTGGCAGACCTTGCTGGTGTCAGCGGCGAACACCGAAGTGGCTGTTGCGAGGCTGAGCAAAGTGCCCAAGAGCGGCGCCGAAATCTTCATTTCTGACAGGCAGGTCATTTACGATGGACAGTGTTAGTTTGTCGTTCGTTCTGCGACTAAGCTTACGGGCGCGGGCACTTCTGTTCCGGCGGCCGGTCGTAACGAACGAGCAGACAATCCCAATCGGATACCCCTGCATATGCTGATCAAGAAGCCCGCTGAGATTTCATCCTCCGAGATTACTCCGGCGCATATTTACCACGAGCGCCGCCGCTTTCTGCGCGACGCGATCGCCGCAGGTATTATCGGTGCGGTTCCGGGCCTGACGCCTGCGGAAGCGGCCGTTTTGCCGAGCAGCGGCAAGCTCGCGGGCGTTCGCAAGGGCAGCGTCACAATCGTCGATAAGGTCACGTCCTACAAGGATGTGACGACGTATAACAATTTCTACGAGTTCGGGACCGACAAGTCTGACCCGGCGAGCAATGCCCGCGGTTTCCGGACCCGGCCGTGGACGATCGCCGTTGAGGGCGCGTGCCGGCGACCGGCCGTCTACCAGCTTGAGGACTTCGTGCGGCCCTACGCCCTTGAAGAGCGCATCTATCGCATGCGCTGCGTCGAGGCCTGGTCGATGGTGATTCCCTGGGTGGGGTTCCCGTTGGCAGAGGTCCTGAAGCGTGCCGAACCCACCTCGCGGGCCAAGTTCGTGGAATTCACGACCTTGCACGATCCCGAGCAGATGCCGGGCCAGCGCCCCGGTCTTCTCGGCACCGGGCTTGACTGGCCGTACGTCGAAGGGCTGCGCCTCGATGAGGCCATGCATCCGCTCACGATCCTTGCGGTCGGCGTCTTCGGGGAGGTGTTGCCAAACCAGAACGGTGCGCCGCTGCGTCTGGTGGTGCCCTGGAAATATGGCTTCAAGGGTATCAAGTCAATCGTGCGCATTCGTCTGGTTGAGCGCCAGCCGCTGTCGAGCTGGATGCAGGCGGCCTTGCATGAATACGGTTTCTACGCCAACGTGAATCCCAGGGTCGACCACCCGCGATGGAGTCAGGCGCGTGAGCGACGCATCGGTGAAGATGGACTGTTCAGCGCCAAGCGCGAGACCCTGATGTTCAACGGCTATGCCGAGCAGGTGGCGAGCCTTTACACCGGCATGGACCTTCGCAAGTACTATTGATCCGAGTGATGGTCCCGCGTGACTGGATCGGCGGCGTGTTGAAGCCGCTGGTATTTGTTGTGAGCCTCGTGCCATTTGCATGGATCGTGTGGCGCGCGTTTGCCAATGATCTGGGCACTAATCCCATCGAGACGCTGAATCGCTACACTGGCGACTGGACATTGCGGTTCCTGCTGATCACGCTCGCCGTGACACCGCTGCGGCGCATCAGCGGCTGGCATTGGCTGATCCGGCTGCGCCGGATGCTCGGGTTATTTGCCTTTTTTTACGCCTGTGTTCACTTTCTGACCTACGCGCTGCTCGATCAGTACTTCAACTTGCCGGAAATCCTGAAGGATATCGCCAAACGTCCCTACATTACGGTGGGCTTCGCGAGTCTTCTCCTCCTCATCCCGCTGGCGCTAACCTCAACTAACGCAATGGTCCGGCGGCTCGGCGGGCGTCGCTGGCAACGGCTGCACCGCCTCGTGTACCTGATCAGTGTCGGCGGCGTGGTGCATTTCCTCTGGCTGGTAAAGTCGGACATCCGCGAACCCGCGCTGTACGCGCTGATACTAGCGGGGCTGCTCGGTTACCGGCTGTGGTGGGAACTGCGCGGCGCGACACGCGCCGCCGGTGGTCAGGCGTAGCTGCTCGCGAAGTTGCCCGCGCGTACCGAGGATATCGTGGCCGCTTCGAGTGTCTTGCCGAGCAGTAGCGCGGCAGACCCATCCTCGTAGAATTCCTCGCGCCGCCGGATGACCCGGTAGCCGGACGTCTGGTAAAGCGCGAGCGCGGTGGCGTTGTCGGGCCTTACTTCCAGTCGCAGCTCACGGCAGTCGCGGAGCCGGGCGGCCTGCTCGCAGGCGCGCAGCAGCGCGCGACCAATCCCCTGTCCGCCGCAACGGTCACTCACGACCAGCGAGTAGAGCCGTGCCCGGCGGCTGTTTCGGCGATACAGCACCACCGCATCGCCCGCCACGCTGCCCGCCCGGTCTGCCACCCAGACTTCGGCGCTGCGCGCGCCGACAAAGCGCCGCCAACTCTCGCGGCGCAACCGATCGCTCGGGAAGCGTGCCTCCAGTGCAGTCAGCGCTTCCAGATCTGCTGGTACCGCAGGTCGGATTGTCCAGTTGAGCACGGCCTCAGCTCCCGGCCGGATTGCGACGCAAGGTGACTTTCTCTCCGAACAGTGCCGGCCGATAGCTCATCTTTACCCGTCGCAGGTTTTCCAGCCCCAGGTCGTCGCCGACGTTGAGATAGGTGCAGTCGCTGAAAGTCTTGGCGAACTCGCGAAACAGGTACTGCGCAGATCCCGAGATGGCGAAGTTGGTCTTCTCGACCAGCACGTTGCCAACGTCTGCGGTGATCCGCTCACCGAAGGTGAAACCTTCCAGGCGATCATCAATGAACAGGCACAGGCCCTCCAGCGCTAGGGTATCGTAGTGGGCGAGCGCCCGTTCTACCGCGATACGTTCTTGCTCGACAGTGTCGTAGAACGCGCCGATCGCTTCACTTGGCAGATAGGCAATGCGGTTGCGCAACCAGGTGTCGTACAGGTCACGGATGCCGTCGAAGTGTTGTCGACCGAGTCTTTCAAGACGATGGTTCGGGTGGGTACGACGAAACTGGTTAATCTCGCTGCGCTTGCTCTTGTAGGCATTGCCACGCAGTTCGATGAGGTCCGCAGTGCGGTAGATGTAGTCCGGCAGGCTGCGCTCGATGAGCCATGGCTCACCATCGGATCCCGCGATGCCAGCGACGTTCAGGAAATCACGATAAACGAATTCCACCGTGCTCAGGGCGGGTGAGGAGTTGTACTCGTCCATCAACCGCAGGCACTCGGCCAGTGCAGCAGGCTGCCGTTCGCCGGTACCAAGCGGCGGTAGCGGCATGCTGAGTCCGTCTTCGTCGAGACAGAAAAGGCAGAAGCAATCGTCGATGAGTGCGAAGCGGCCGCTGCCGGCCGGCAGCCACAGTAGGTTAATCGCAAACGTGTAGTCCGAAAGCGGTACACCGACCTTGCGTGCGTAGTGCTCAAAGAGCGAACGCGCATCGAGCGAAAGAGTCTGGAGGTCGGGGATGGGGCCGAGCGGCGCAAAGGCGCCGGGCAGCGGGAATTGATGCGGGATGTCGGGGGATAACGGGGACGATCCGAAAGCACTTTGTGGGGGGATCATCCCCGACAGACTCGGGGGTTCTTCAGAAGTTCGTGATGGCATGGGCCTGATGGCTGGTTGGTTTACAGGAGCCGCGCCCCGGGCGCCGTGGCAGTCCGGGATTCAGCATTCGAGGGACTTGGGAAAAGGAACCCACCCCGGCGTGCAAACGGATGAGGGGGCGGATTGACCAATGGTTAGTACTTGTATGACTCCGTTCGTGTCGAATATCCGAATTGGGATGCCCGCTCAGGCCGGGCATCCCGACTGGCGCGCTTACTCGTCGCCACCGCCCTCGTCTTGAGGGTCGGCGACCTTGAGGTCGATCAGGCAGTCCTTGAGGAACTCGGCACGGCTCTCACCTTGCAGGTTGTCATGGTCCGCCCAACGCGCGCACTTCTGCTCATTCGTCTCGTTTATGGGCAGGGGTTTGGCCGGCTCAATCGCCAATGCAGCTGCGCTGATGACCACAGCGGCCGCTCCGATCAGTGTTGCGATGTGCTTCATGTGTGTCTCCTCTGGCAAGCCGTTGATTTCACTCCGCCACTGAGGCGCCCCGGGACGTGCGTGGCGGATGGCGCGTATATAGGGGAGCACTTGAGGGATGTACAACAAAATGAAATGATCGTCGCAATCAGAATGCGAAAGGGAGCTCGGTGGACACGGACCTGCTGAAAACGTTTCTTGAGGTAAGTCGCACCAGGCATTTCGGGCGCGCCGCCGAAAACCTGTATCTCACCCAATCCGCGGTGAGCGCGCGGATCCGCCAGCTCGAGGAGCATCTCGGCGTTGCACTGTTTACGCGCACGCGCAACGACATCCAGCTCACCCCGGCGGGCTCGCGTCTCATCAAGTACGCCGAGTCAATCCTGAATACCCTGAACCGCGCGCGCCAGGATGCGGCACTCAAGGCCGAGGATCGCGAATCACTGGCGATTGGCGGCATGTTCAGTCTATGGGATATCGTTTTGCAGGCCTGGCTCGAGCGGGTGCATCGCGATTGGCCGTCAGTGGCGTTACAGGCGGAGGCCGGCAGCCAGGATGTGCTGGTGCGCAAGCTGCTCGATGGGGCGCTTGACCTCGCATTCATGTGGGAGCCGCCACAAATGGCGGAGCTTGAGCTCGAGGAGATCGGGCGAATCCGCCTGGTGATGGTGTCGACGACTGCCGGCCTTTCGGCGCCTCAGGCGGTAGGCGAGAACTACATCATGGTGGATTGGGGCACGAGTTTTGCGACTAGCCACGCGCGACATTTCCCGGATATGCCGTTACCGGGATTACGCGCCGGGATGGGGCGAATGGCGCTCGCTTTGATGTTGCAAGGCGGGGGAACCGCCTACCTGGCGGAGCCCATGGCACACGAATATCTCGGGAGCGGTCGACTGCACCTGGTGGCGGACGCGCCCGCCCTCGATCGCGCCTTCCACGCGGTATTCCCGCACGCGATCGTCCAGCGCCGTGGTCTGATTAACCGGGCGCTCGGACTGCTCAGGGAAATGTCGGGCGAGCCCGCAGCATCACGCGCCACATTCGCCTGAGCGCGAGTCCCTGCTGCGCCAGAAACCCGCGGCCGTAGTCCGCGCCGTCGAGCTGGTCGCGGATGCCGGTGGCGGGATATACCGGCGCGAAATTCGCGGTGCGAAACAGGATGTCCCACACAGGGAACAGCGTCGCGAAATTGCACCCTCGCGCCTGGCCCTCGTGTCCCACGCCGATACCATGGTGCACGCGATGGTAGCGTGGACTGACGAGTAGTCGGTCGCCAACCGGTCCAAATCCGAAGTGCACGTTGGCATGCGACAAACTTTCCACCAGCTTCATGAGAAAGATGATCGCTGCAAACTGCGCTCCCGGCACCCCAATGAGGAGCGCCAGGATCGCCAGCCAGAAAGAATGCAGCAGGCCGTCCAGGACATGATTGCGATCATCGGTCCACAGTGACATCTGCCGCTGGCTGTGGTGTACGGCATGCAACGCCCACCACCAGTCAAGCCGGTGCTGAGCGCGATGGAACCAGTAAAGGCTGAAATCGATGATGACCACGTAGCAACAAAATGCTAGGAGCGGGACGGCCTGCAACCCTGGAATCAGCTCCTCAAGATTGGGTGGCAGGTACCCCAGGGTGCGCAGGCCGATATCGACTGAGTTGAGTAGCGGACCGAGAAGGAGAAAAAAAAGAAGCGGCAGTGCGCCGGAGCGGTAGAGCAGTGTGTAGAGTACATCAACGCGCGCGCCGCGCCGGTCGGTCCAGCGCTCTGCCGGACGGAGTGCCTCGATCGGGCGAATTAGCGCATAGATCAGCGCGACTTCCGCGATTCCCAGTACGGCAATGCCGGTAGCATCGTAGGCACCGTCGGCGTAACTCATGAAGCCGAGCGAATGCAGCGTCGGCAGTACCAACGCCTGAAATAGCCAGGACTGTAGCGGTTCGATGAGCTGATACAGATAGTCCATCATCGCTGTACTTCCCCGAGCGTGCCAAAGCAGAAGCCGCGCTGCTTGAGGCCCTGAATCAGCGATTTCAGTATCGGCGCCGCTGGATCCTTCCGCGACCAGATACCGAGATGCATCATGGCTACGTCGCCGCCCTTGAGGTTGTTTAGCGCGCGTTCGAGCAATAGCGAATTCGGGTATTTGTCGCTTGGCAGCTCGTCACCGATGAATCCGGCATTGTCCCAGTGGACGTGCAGCGGGTAACCGCAGGCCGCCGCGTAGCGGACGCTGTTCTGCGTGGTGCGTCCGCCGGGGGCGCGCCACAGGCCGGAAAGTTTGCGGCCAGTGTGCCGTGCAAAGGCCTGCTCGACCTTGCGCAATTCCTCACAGTACTGGTGCTCATCAAGCACCACGGGCCTGCCACCCATGCTGGCGAGTTGGATGTGGCTGCCGTCGTCGCGGCGTGCGATGTAATGCGACCAGGTGTGGTTACCAAAAACGTGGCCTTCGTCCGCCAGCCGTTTCCAGTATGGCGCCCAGGCGGCGTCGAGCGAATGGTCACCGCGGAAGGTCGGTTCATTAGCAAGAAAGAACGTCGCTTTTACGTTCTCGTCGCGCAGGGTCTGGGCAATCAGCTCGGCGCTGTGCATGCTGCCGGTGTCGAAGCTGAGGTAGATGGTACCGGCGGGGCAGTCGCTGGTGCCGGCGCCGGCGGGGGTAGACGCCAGCAGTGCCAGCGTGAGCAGGCTAGCGACGCGGCGCATGATCATGGAAGTAAAGGCCATGCGGTGAGCGGCCGACGCGGATCGAATGCTTGAGCTTCTTGGTCTGGAGGTCGATCACGCTCACCCGGTTGATCCAGCGCGACGTGACCCACAGCTCGGATCCATCGGATTTCAGCTCCATGTCGTCCGGGCCATTCGGTACCGGAAAAGTCTCGACGACTTGCAGGCTCTTCATGTCAATGATCGAGATGGTGTTGTCCACCCGGTTCGACAGGAACACGTGTCGGCCATCGCCGCGTGGAAGAAAGTTGTGTGCACCTTTGCCGGTCACGAGCTTCTTGATGCGCTGACCGTCGGCAACAGTCAACACCTCGACGTAGTCCTCTCCCGTCATGCCGACCAGCAGATGCTTGCCATCCGGCGTGACCCAGATGCCGGCCGGCTGGCGGCCGGTGCCGACCTTCCAGCGCACGGTTTGGGTTGGCAGATCAATAGCGGCAACCTGATCAGATTCCTGAACGGTAATGAACACCACGCGCGAATCCGGTGTGAAGGCCATGTGACTGGTCGTCTTGGCCATTGGAATCCGCTTGGCCAGGGAAAACTCGCCGTTCTCGTAGCGATAAATGTCGGTGCGATCGAGGCGATTCGCAGTGATCACGAACCAGTGCTGGTCCGGGCTGAATCCGAGGTGATAGGGGTCCGGAATGCGCAGGATGCGGCGCTTGAACTCTCCCGTGATCGGGTCGACCACCAGGAGATCATTGCCCGCCGCATTGGCGATGATCAGCTCCTTGTTGTCCGGCGTGGGCATAAGGTGATGCGGTTCCTTGCCGGTCGGCACGCGCTTTATTACCTGATACGTGGTGGTATCGATCAGGGTCATATCGTCGTCCTTGGAGTTCAGGACGAAGGCGATATCGGCCCGGGCGCTCGCGGCGGCGGACAGCGCCAAAGCGAACAGCAGCGGCGCGAGGCAGGAACGGCGAGGCATGGTAGGGGTCTCCGGCGAAAGCGCTAGAATAGCGGGTGCTCCGGTACCAAATATATCAGAGCGTAGGACCCGGCAGCGGACCAGACGATGAGCGAGGTGGCGGTGGAGATGATGCACGGAACGACAATTCTTTCGGTACGGCGTAAGGGTCAAGTGGTGATCGGCGGTGATGGCCAGGTGACACTCGGCAATACCGTCATCAAGGCGAATGCCCGCAAGGTCCGCCGCCTTTACCAGGACCAGATTCTGGCTGGTTTTGCCGGTGGCACCGCCGATGCGTTCACGCTGTTCGAGCGCTTCGAGGGCAAGCTGGAAAAGCACCAGGGTAACCTCACGCGTGCCGCAGTCGAGCTTGCCAAGGACTGGCGGACCGATCGCATGTTGCGTCGTCTCGAGGCGCTGCTCGCAGTGGCGGATCGCAACGCTTCGCTCATTATTTCCGGCAATGGCGACGTCATCGAACCGGAAGGCGGGGTAATCGCGATCGGGTCCGGCGGCCCGTTTGCGCAGGCTGCGGCCCGCGCGCTGCTCGACAGCACGGAGCTCGATGCGCGTACGATTGCCGAGCGGGCGCTCGGCATTGCGGCCGACATCTGCATCTATACGAATCGCAGTCTCACCATCGAGGAGCTGTAACCCGCCATGTCCGGCATGACCCCGCGCGAAATCGTCCAGGAACTCGACAAGCACATCATCGGACAGTCGGCTGCCAAGCGTGCGGTGGCGATCGCGCTTCGTAACCGCTGGCGGCGCATGCAAGTTGCAGACGAGACGCTGCGCGCCGAGATCACGCCCAAGAACATCCTGATGATCGGGCCGACCGGCGTTGGCAAGACCGAAATTGCGCGACGGCTGGCCCGGCTTGCCAACGCGCCCTTCATCAAGGTGGAGGCGACCAAGTTCACCGAGGTCGGGTATGTCGGGCGCGACGTCGACTCCATTATCCGCGATCTTGCCGACATGGCGGTCAAGATGACGCGTGTCGAGGAGATGGCCAAGGTGCGCACGCGCGCCGAGGATGCCGCGGAAGATCGTATCCTCGATGCGCTGGTGCCGCCGGCGCGCGAGGTGGGATTTGCAGCGGCTGGCGAGTCGTCGCGTGCGACTGACGGCGCCGCCCGGCAGGCGTTTCGCAAGAAGCTGCGCGAAGGCACGCTCGATGATCAGGAGATCGAGGTCGAGCTCAGCATGACGAACATGGGCGTCGAGATCTTTACGCCGCCTGGCATGGAAGACATGGCATCGCAACTGCAGGGGCTGTTTCAGAATATGGGCGGGCGGCGTTCCCGCCCGCGCAAGCTGAAGATTCGCGAGGCGAAAAAGCTGTTGCTGGAAGAAGAGGCCGCCCGGCTGATCAATGATGACGACATCAAGATACGGGCGCTCGCGCGCGTCGAGCAGAACGGCATCGTCTTCCTTGACGAGATTGACAAGATCACCGGGCGTTCCGAGGCGCGCGGCCCGGATGTTTCGCGCGAAGGCGTGCAGCGCGACCTGTTGCCATTGGTGGAAGGGTCGGCTGTGTCGACCAAGTATGGGGTGGTGCGCACCGACCATATCCTTTTCATCGCATCAGGTGCGTTCCACCTCGCCAAGCCTTCGGACCTGGTGCCGGAATTGCAGGGACGGTTGCCGATTCGCGTCGAGCTGCGAGCGCTCACGGTGGAAGATTTCGTGCGCATCCTAACCGAAACCGATTGCTCGCTCACCGAGCAATACAGTGCGTTGCTCGCCACCGAGGGCCATGCGCTCGAGTTCACGCCGGATGGCGTGCGCCGTATTGCCGAGGTGGCGTGGCAGGTGAACGAGCGAACGGAAAATATCGGGGCGCGGCGACTGCATACAGTCATGGAGAGGTTGCTCGAGACGGTGTCGTTCGAGGCAGCGGACCAGAGTGGCCAGCGCACGACCATAGATGCCGCTTATGTCGACCAGCACGTTGCCGCGCTCGCAGGCAACGAGGACCTGGCACGCTACATCTTGTGAAGTGCCCCGGAGGCGGGGCGCTGGGTGCGCCCCGCAATTTTTCAAGGTCTTAGCCCGCAGAACAGGGTGCTTGAAAGCGCCCGCCGCAACCCCATTTTGAGAACAGCTTGCTGCGCAGCCCGCTGGGCTTTGACGGATGTCAACGACAGGTGTGCCGGCTGGGCCCATGCTACGACTGTAGCGGCAGTGTTCAATTCAATCCTGAAGATGAAAGGAGGTGTGTCATGACCAGACTGATGAGACGTGAAGAGAGCGCTCCGCTGCGCCGCTTGGGGCTGTGGGATCCGGAGCTAGACCGCGTATTCGAGGGGTTCTTTCACCCCATGCGCTGGGTCGAGGAGGCCGCAAGCCAGGACCTGGTGCCGGCGATGGATGTGGTGGAGCACGAGAATGAGTACATCGTGAAGACCGAGATGCCGGGCGTGAAGAAAGACGACATCCAGGTCAGCGTTGAGAACGGCGTGCTCACCATCAGCGGTGAGACCAAGAGCGAGAAGAAGGAGGAGAAGGAAGGCCGCCTGATCCGCCAGGAGCGCCGCTATGGAAAGTATGTACGCAGCCTGCGGCTCGGCAGCGAAATCGATGCCGCCAAACTCAAGGCCGCGTACAAGGACGGGGTGCTGGAGCTGACCCTGCCCAAGGCCGAAGAAGTAAAACCCAAGAAGATCGCGGTGGAAGTGGAGTAAGAAGTCTCCGCATCTTCGGGAGGAAGGGGCCGCATATGCGGCCCTTTCTTTTTCCGGTCAGTCCGTTTAGGCCCGGTCCGCGTCCCGGCCGCCACGCCCTGCGATGCTACGGTATGTGTCTGGCTCTTGTGCCCCGGCGGCAGGGTCGGTTAGCTTAGCCGCGTTCACCAATTCTCGTACCTACAGGAATAAGAATGACTGCGCCGAAGCTATCCGCCACCGACCGGGCCCGCGTGCTCACGGAGGCGCTGCCCTATATTCAGCGCTTCCAGAGTAAGACGCTGGTGATCAAGTATGGCGGCAACGCCATGGTCGACGAGGCGCTAAAGAGCGCATTCGCGCGCGACGTGGTCCTCATGAAACTGGTCGGCATGAACCCGGTGGTGGTGCATGGTGGTGGCCCGCAGATCGGCAAGCTGCTCGAGCGCATTGGCAAGAAGAGCGAGTTCGTACAGGGGATGCGGGTCACAGACCGTGAGACCATGGATGTGGTTGAAATGGTGTTGGGCGGTCTCGTCAACAAGGAGATCGTGAACCTCATCAATCAGCACGGCGGCAAGGCCGTTGGGCTCAGCGGCAAGGACGGTCGTTTCATTCGCGCCAGGAAGATGTTGCTGAAGAAGGAGCCGCAGGATGTGAAGCTGCCTCCCGAAATCATCGACATCGGACATGTTGGCGAGGTGGAGTCGATTGATCCGAGCCTGGTGGCCTTCCTCGACAAGGGCGATTTCATCCCGGTGATCGCGCCGATCGGAGTCGGGGCCGACAACGCCACCTACAACATTAATGCTGACGTGGTGGCCGGAAAGCTAGCGATCACGCTCGGCGCGGAGAAGCTGATGTTGCTGACCAACACCACCGGCGTGCTGAATAGGGCAGGCGAGCTGCTGCCAAAGCTCAGCGCCGCTGAGGTCAAGGACTTGATCGGTGACGGAACAATTGCCGGTGGCATGTTACCGAAGGTCAACTACGCGCTGGATGCGGTGGCGAGCGGCGTGAAGAGCGCGCACATCGTTGATGGGCGTGTCGCCCATGCGGTGTTGCTTGAAGTCTTCACGGACGAAGGCGTTGGCACCCTGATACGCGCTTAGTCAGCCGCCCGCGAAGCGCAGCTGGTAGAGCCATGTCGCGACTACGCCGGCCACGAAGAACAACACGGCCGATATCCAGAATCCGCGGCGTCGCTGTGCGAGCAGCTCAGCCTGGGTGAATGCCGATATCAGGTAGGGTCGGCGGTCGTCACGCGGGTCGCTCACCAGGTTGATACCCTCGACTGATTGATTAGTGGCTTCAGCCTGGGCGCGCTCGGCCTCGCGCCGCGCCGCCTGGCGCGCCAGAAGCCATTCGCGCTCATCGATCTTGCCGTTTTGATCGAGATCAAAGCGTTCGCGTAGCCGCCCCTGGTTCTGCTTCCATTCCCGTAGCAGTTCACGGATGCGCGTGTCGATGGTCGGCAGGTTGTCATGACTGCGAAGGTTGCGCAGCATGCCAAGCACGTACACCGGATCGCCTCGATTAATGCGCTCCTCGGTAAAGCGGTAGGTCCGCGTGACGCCGTGCGTATTGAAGAAGTCGATGAAGTAGGGTGTGGGACGCGCGATGCCGGCCAGGCCCGAGCGCGAACGCCAGTTGTCCTTGTAGCGGGCTTGGATCTCCGCGCCCGCAGGATCGACTGCCACCCGACCGGTATCGTCCTCGAGCCAGAATGTGTCATCGCTCGTGCCACGCTCGACCACCCGCCAGTGCATACGCGAATGACCTCGCGCGTCGCGGGAGTGCTCGAGTTCCTCTACCCGGTAGCGGTACCAGCAGCAAGGCAGACCCGACAGTCGTGCGGTGATTGGGGCGTCATCCATCATCCGCGCCACGCCTTCCAATTCGACATAACCCTGATGGGCGGACCGCGTCCTGGCAGTCGGTGTGTCCTGAATCAGGCGGATGCGGTAGAGCGAGCGCCATGCAAACCAGCCACCCGCTGCCGCAGCCACGCCGAGCAGCGCGATGACAAATCCGAGCGCCTGGGGATCGGCCTGCCGGACGGTCTGTTCGAGTTGCGCAAACCAGCCGCCGACCGCGACGAAAGCGCGCACGTCAGGCGTTAAACAGCGCCTTGACGTCGACGTCCTTCAGCTCGCTGTCGCTGAAGCGCAGCAGTTCGCGCGGCCCGAACTTGAAAAGATTCGCGACCAATGCGTCCGGGAACTGCTCAATGCGCACGTTGTTGGCATTGACCGCGGCATTGTAGTACTCGCGCCGGTCGGCGATCTGGCTCTCGAGCTGCGAGATGCGCGTCTGCAGGTGCTGGAAAGTCTGATTCGCCTTGAGCTCCGGGTAGTTTTCGACCACTGCGAACAACCCGGCGAGGCCAGCGCGCATAGCCGTTTCAGCCCGTCCAAGGGCCGCGACGTCGCCCGCTTCGCGCGCTGTGCTCACCGCGGTGCGCGCAGTGGTGACTCGTTCAAGCACGGTGCGCTCGTGTTGCATGTACTGCTTGCAGGTTTCAATGAGCTTCGGCAGCTCCTCATGGCGCTGCTTGAGCAGCACGTCGATATTCGACCACGCCTGCCAGACATTGTGTTTTAGCTGTACGAGGTGGTTGTAGAGCAGCACCGCGTAGGCGAGCGACGCGGCAACGATGGCGAGCACAATATAGGTGGTGACCACGGTATTTCCCCCCGGAATCGAACTGGAATGAACTGCCGCAAGTATAGTTCCGGCGGGGCGGCGCGCGAGGGCCGCCTCAAATCGCGATTGGAACGTCCGTGACCTTGCCGTCACGCAGCTGAAAGCCACGCATCTCGAGCACACCCTGGGTGTCGAGCGAGATGATGAGATACAGCACGTCCGGGTACTCGCTCTCGCGAATGTCGGCGGGGGATGGCAGGGCCGGGGCGTGCGGATGGGAATGGTAGATAGCCACGAGTTCCTCACCAGCGGCGCGCATTCGCCGCATCGCGTCGATCTGGCCCTTGGGGTCGAGGTGGAACAGCCGGCGCTTGTCGCTGGCGACGTTTGCGACCGGATAACAATGCTTGAAGCCGCCGGCGTCCCCGGAGATCAGCCCGCAGATTTCCTCTTCCGGTGCGCGCTGGGCGAAATGCAGGAGCTGGTTCACGATCGTGCGAGGCAGGCGCAGCGGCTCAGTCACATTGCGCCTCGGTGGATGACGGGACAGCGGTGCGGATGAATCATGCGTCGATTGCGGTGTCGGTGCTTCCGGGGTGTCGGGGGTAGTATAAACTTTGCAGAGAGTTCTCTATAGCGGGAAGCTCCACCACGCCCGACCATGGCCATCAAGACCGAAAACCTAGCCATCGTGCTGACCGATATGGCCGGCTATACCGAGGCCACCGTGCAGCAGTCGCGCGTCGAGATTGAGCAGCTGCTCGCGACGCATAATCGCATCCTGCTGCCGATCGTGCGTCGCTTCAAGGGGCGGCATGTGAAAAGTATCGGCGATGCGCTGTTGCTGGTTTTCCGTTCTCCGACTGACGCCATGCTGTGTGCCATGGCCATGCAGGACGCGCTGTATGAGTACAACCGCAGCGCGCCGAAGGAGAAGCAGATTCACATGCGCGTCGGCGCGAGCCTCGGCGAGGTGCGCGTGGCGCGTGGCGATATTTTTGGTGAGCCGGTAAACATGACCAGCCGCATTTGCGGCGTTACCCCCGCCGATGAGATCTATTTCAGCGAAGCGCTGTACATGGCCATGAACAAGGCCGAGGTGCCTTGTCAGGAGGTTGGCTGGCGCGAGTTGAAGGGCATACCGCAAGCGGTGCGCATCTACCATATCCCGCGCTTCGCCGTGCCGCGCCTGGTGCCAAATGTGATGGCAGCCGAAGATGTGACCGATCTGGTCTATCCCTATGGAGGCGCCCATCTTTCCGGCATGGAAGAGTCCAGTACGGTGGGCGCCGGCGTGCGCAGGTTTGGTCGGGGCTTTGGCAGCTTTTTCGGCAAGCGCCCGGTGAAGCTTGGGCTCGCGCTGGTCGTGCTGGTACCGATTGCGCTCTTCGCTG
>Ga0209427_10000237_pt1 | contig 55112 bp, 44 predicted proteins | sample DeeMarSWOR136_30_FD_187465 | JGI IMG/M metagenome (GOLD analysis project Ga0209427, IMG submission 187465) | Marine sediment microbial communities from White Oak River estuary, North Carolina - WOR-1-36_30 (SPAdes) (version 2) | ecosystem: Environmental > Aquatic > Marine > Intertidal zone >...
ATCAGAAAGAGAAGAGTATCTGCAAGCACGAGAGGTGTTCAATGAGTCTACCTACATGACTACGAATGGTATAGAACTCTCCCTGAAACCACCTATCATCACAAAATTGGTGCGAGTACTTAGTCCAGCATTTGGTAAAGCCACAGCAGAAGCCAAGACACGAGAAATGGTTCGCCTATGGAAGATGTTTGGAAAAACCCAGAGCACACTAGAGCAATGGGTGTAAATCCGTGAATCTCACATCAGAAACAAGTGTGGCATAAGTATTATTGTTGCACTTTTGGACTCAATGGGACTCAAAAAAGGAACCATAACGCTTCTTTTTAAATTATAAAATCTATGAGTCTGAATATACCTTTCGGAGTGACAATAATTCCATTTTTTCATTCATATACTTCTATACTCCTGTAGATGTTCTTGAGTGAAAGTTTACGAATAATTCCAACATCTCCATACATACCATGAATGACCCGACATTCCACAGATGTGGAACAATAACAGCACCGGTCATAGAGGAAGCAAGGAAGTGAGATCTTGCAGTCAGACATTGGAATATTGATGCTTGCTAATCTTGTCTACTCTTTCAGTGTGACCCCTATAGTCCTTGTTGGAGCCAGCATACTAAGGGGCTTACTACTTCTCTCAGGCCAGAAAAGAGAGTTCGAGGACTGGACACGCAACAAGCTAATGACCTTTCTCACTATCATATTCCTTCCAGGAACCCTTGCTTATATGGGGATACGCTATCTGCTCGCTAGAGTATTTGGAGTCGATGTTGAGGACATTGGAAGTTCGTCCACCTATGGTGAAATCAATGTCTTCCTGAAAGTGGAAAAACCTCCTCGAGTTGGCGTCGTGCTTGTGGTCCTCTTTCTGAATGTTGTGGCTGCTGTGTTCACAGCCTTCACGCTGATAGTAATGCCAGTGATGATCTATATCGAAACATTATGGGTTCTTGTGTTTTGGTGGATTGCACTAGGGATACTATTCAATTGCTCACTTCGATCAGGGGACTTATCACTAATTCTGGCTTCTCTACGGAACAAACCCCGGAGTGGAACCATTGAGTTCATCGGTTTCATGGTCATCATGGGTTTCATTTACTACACGATGTATATGGGGGTGGGAATGTGATCCAGCGAGTGGAACATAAAACGAAAGTTCAGGCTCGGACAGATTCCGCAGTTTATTTTAGCTTCATGCCTACATCTCTTCCCAGGAATCAACTATCCCACCCTCTTTCTGAGTCCGAGCCTGAGCACCCAAGAGCTCATTCTGTGATCTATAAACCAGTCCTCCACAATGCTGACTTCATTGACGTTATCTCAACAGGAGAAACACATAGGAGGTTCAAGAATTGAGGGTTCGGGGATTCGTTGTTGTACTACTCTTACTTTGGATTATGAGCGGACTTACGATTGTTGATATCTCAAGAGCGACAGGAAACATTGTTTCACAACATGAGGAAACGCATCTTGCCGCAGACCCTGGTTTAGCTACAGACCTTGGGATATATGTCATCATAGATCTACCTGGATCTACAATTCCTTCACACAGCTCATCACTTTCCTCACTCCTCACAGACAAAGGGATTTTGCATGTACAGTACAATTTGACAGAAGTTCTGCTTGCCCCCACTCTTCTTAATGACGCACAAGCACTCATCATAGACCCTAGTTGTGGCTCCAATGATGGGTCAGCTGTGACTGAGGAGTTCATCACACTTCTGGTCCGAACGGACCTTCCCACGATTTTGGTTGGCCGTGCTGCATGGCTTGTCCATCGGCTCAGACAGACCAGTCCACCCTTGACCACTGCATCAATTGAGCGTCAATTAAACACAACCCCCGAGTTCAATGGAGCAGTCTTCCTATCTCAACCGTCGAGCCTCACAATTGGCTCTCTCCTCACGACGGAGACCGGCTTGATTCTACCCGTGCATGAAATACAGGCAGAACGGTCACGGTTGATAGATCTCACAGGAACTACCACACCCGCAGTCCTCTCGCCATTACGATACGAGTCCTGGCCTCTCGATTTGTTCCTCTTTGGTCCAGAAGACCCTACTCAGTGGACAGGGACCGGGAAGGGACTCTTTGTGAACACGCTAGCTTATGCTTCAGCTCTCCGAGAGACCTCACTTGCTAATATCTTCCAGTCAGTCCAATCAAAGGAGGGACAGACATTGGCTGGAGGACTGCATCATTCTCATACACCAAGTCTGGAAGGAACCTACCTTGCAGTACACACAGTTCATGATCTGAAGGATTTCGCGAGCTTCTCTATTTGGCGGTCAGATAATCAAGCATTGGTTCAGAATATTCTGGCTAGACTCTATGCTGACTTCGGGATTGAAGCAGGTTTTGCAGAGTCTGTTTTTGATAGTACGGTAACTGTGGACACAACCGCTATGGGACTCTGGCTTGTCACACTTATGGGGCTTGAGTCGCAGTTCAACAGCACGAAGCTCACTTTCTATCTTAGCTCACGACAAAGCGTGGAGGGTGGGTTTTCTAATCACATGACTACAACCTATCATGTCATCGAGGCACTGTCAGAGAGTGGAGGATTTGGAACTATCGACACAGATAGCCTTGAATCTTGGCTTAGATCATGTGTAGTAGATGGTGATACAGGATCACCTGAAAACTGGGGTGGCGTAGCTAAGAATCCTACAAATGGTGAATCGCACAACATCTATTCTTCACAGTATGTGGTTTCACTATTGATGCTTGGAAAAACGCACACCGATCCTGCAAAACTCACTGAGTGGATTTTAGAAACAAGCATTGGGGATGGGTCCTTTCAAGACACCATTGGAGCTGACATGCATATTACTAGAGGGACTGCTTCTGCTCTCGCGACGATGTCTGTACTTGGCACTCTAGACCTGTCTAACAGGACCTTAGGTCTTGCTTGGTTCTCTGCCAATCAACTCCCATCAGGAGGATATGGCATGGGACTGGCATCAGACGATATAGTGGGAAAGACCTGGGCTGCAGCTGAAGTGGCAATATGCCTGAAGAAACTGGAATCAATCACAGGTCCCATTGTCACTGGATTACTCTCTTACATTAATGCTATTCAAAGCAAAGCTGGTTTCGAACTAATGGAAGAGGTCCCATCTCTGATGTGGTCCTTCTGGTTATCTGAAGTGAATAGACTTGCTCACACAGGGATGGTTGACAACGAACTAATGACTTACTATCTTCAAGGTTTTGAAGGAAATACTCTGATTCAATACCCTGGTCACTCCAATCTCACGATCTTGATTGCTCCTGAGTATGACAATCAGCAGTACTATCTCTCTGGAGTATGGGCTCAATTCTTTGGAGTTGGTCTTGCTGACTCAAATTTTATCACGCTCTCACCAAGTCAGGTTTCCTCTATCACATTCTACCTATCTATGAGACAAGCCACAACAGGACACTACAAACCTTCGGTGCTTGGGACGCCTCACATGCAATACACTATTGCCGCAGTTGAAACTCTGTTCCAGCTTAATGAAATGGATACAATTTGGTATAGGACTGCTATTGAGTCACAAGTTCTCTCATCCTACTCTTCTGGGAGTTGGAGCTCTGTAGGTTGGGATCTTGCGCCTTTTGTTGGAGTGCAATCAGCAATTGATTTCTTTTGCACTCGTCTAGCCTTAAGACTTGGACTTGTCACATCTATCATGGCAACAGAGATTGCCAACGTAATTGAGGCACGCTTCCAATATACTGACCTATGGTCATTGAGCTGGGATGTCAGGACGCTTGCTCTTTTGAACACAAGTGGGTTCCTAACAAGCCTAGACTCAATAGATTCTGATTCCATACTTAGTACTCTCCGGTCTGCCTTTTCAGATGCTTGGTTCAACTCTTCAACGTGGTGGCAACCTGTCTTCACTGAGGGTGTTCTTGATATGGTTTCAACCCTTGGCTTGAGACCTCGAATGAACGAGGTAGAGGGTTGTACGATCTCTGCAACAATTCCAAGTTCCGTTCAACTAGGAGATACGCTGGAACTCACAGTGTCCATCACATCCACACAACCAACACACTCAGTATTTATCAATGCATTTAATTCTTGGACTCTATTTGAGAATGTAGCTGGACTGGACACGCTGTCACTCTCAGTCCCCTCTGACATTGATGCAATAGGGCCTCAAGACATCTCCCTGATGGTATGGAACTGGGGGATGTCAAGAGCATTTGATAGCAAAACTGTCGATGTTCTAGGATCAATAGAAGGCTCACTCATTGTACACACACCAGTTATCGTTAGAGGAAACCCTATTCTTGGTACTGTTTCCTGGGCATTATCAGGTGGTGGAGATGCAGGGATGACAGATGTTATCATCCGCCTATCTAATGGATCCTTCTTCCACGACTGGACATCAACGGAGCTGAGTCCATATGACTTTTCGATACCCACAAATGACCTCTCTGAGGGTCCATACAATCTTATTGTAACCCTTCGTCGGAGTGGATGCGAGGATCTTGTGCTTTGGAGAGTGGTATCTGTGCTCCAACCCGAGATAACATTCCTATTGTCCAGCTCATCACTGCAGGGAGGAGTGGGAAACGAAACCCTGATTCCATTCACACTGCATCTAGAGTCTAATGGTTCAGTCATTATTGGAGAAATGGTGTCCATTACAATCTGGAATGAAAGTCTTAGTGTGGTTCACACAGATACTATGTTGTCTGTGAACGGTCCTAAAAACTTCATATGGACTCCCATGAAGAGGGGATGCTACACCTTTAACCTACATTTCGCCAGGAATGGTGTCCTAATGGAGAGTGAATTCAATGGGACCATAGATGTTTTTGATCAACCTTCTATTGCGATTCAACTGAATGGAAACTTGCTTGCACCAAGTTCAACAACAATCACTGTTTCAGTGATAAGCTCAGGCTCTCAGACTGTTTCATGGGTGTCTGTTAATACACTTGTTTCACTCGATGGTTCGGTCATTCTTGATACAATCTATATTACAGGAGGGGCTGGATCATTCACATTCACTCTATTACTTGACTCACCAGGAGCGCTTGAAATAATCTTATTTTTACCCCCTCAAGGATGGTTACTAGGAGCGACAACTCAGACTACAAATGTGGTGTTCGGAGAAACATCTCTTCTGTTGAGCTTACCTGGACAACCAATCAAACAGGGCACGAGATTAGGGATTTCCGTCCTTGTCATGGATTGGCAAGGTTCACCGCTCACCGGAGCAGAGGTGCAGATAGCTGTTTCATGGATTAATGGCACGATTATTCATTCTATCGTTGTGTTTACTGGAGCTGACGGTACATGTTCATCATCCCATACTTTCAATTACATTGGAGATTTCAGAGTGGAAGCTTCATATTTCAGCTCTGGGTTGAATTCCTCAGCATATGATTCTGAAATTCAAAGGGTCTATGTTACACCTACGATGGTTCTCATGCATGATCCGACTGTCAATGTTGGAAATTCGATTGAGTTTCTACTAGGAATTAGGGACTCGCTTGGACAATACATCAAAGGAAGAGTACTCCAGCTCTCAATAACTATGAGTGGGGTGATTGTGTTCCAAACACAGGTCACTTCTATGAATGGGCTTGCATCCATTCTCTGGACTCCATTAGAGAGAGGTCTAGCTACGATTGTAGTAGTCCATGATGGAAGTGCCTACTATTATGATAACTTCACAGACTCATCAATTTCGGTGATGGAGGTAGTAAGTGGTGTCCTAGAGCTTGATTCTTCAATGGTTGATTTGCTTAGCACATTGACCATTACCTACACACTTGAGTCCACCGGGAATACAACTGGAGTGGATATAATGTTCCAGGTATTGGGCATGGATCTTGTACCAGTATGGACGAAGCATGTGCTTACCGATGAATTGGGTGTCGCAAGTGCCATTTATTATGCTGATGATTTACACGGGCTTCTAAAGGCAACTGCAGCTCCAGCAGAGAACCAGTTCATGCTGGGTGGCGATCGACAGACTGATGTTACAGCTATGACCTATGCTCATACACTCACAAACCTGTTTCCCAAACCTCCTTCAGTGGGGCAACTAATTAACGTGACCCTCTTCATAACTGATGATCTAGGGCTTCCAATAGATGGTCTTAGAATTACAGTCAAGATATACAATATCTATGATCAACTAATTCTTACTAGAACTCGCGATACAATCGACGGTGTAGCTATTGCACAGTTCACTCCAACTCAATGGGGTCTTTACAGTGTGGAGATCTCATCAAGTGGTGGTCCATCTGTGTACGATTTCTTTGAGGACAGAAATGACCATGAGCACACAGTGTACTGTCCAACCTCTCTTAGACTGGTGATTGAAGATGTTGACATAGAAGTTGGAGAAACACTTCAGGTCGTTGCACAACTGCTGAATGTCTATGGTAATCCACTTGTGGGAATGGATGTGAACATTGCCATTGAGGGTGATGCTACTCAGGACCCCGTAACACGAGTCACCAATGCATCTGGTCATGTATCATGGGAGGTGGTCATTGATGACCAAGGGTTCTTGACAGTATGGGTAGAATTCCTTGGACTTGCGACATATCTACCTACGATGGACTCTAAAGCAGTACACTCCAGTTATGGCACTTCTGTAATCATAGAAAGCTTCAATCAAGGTGACATTATTGCTGGGCTTATTCCGTTGAATGTTAGTGTACTCCTTGTGGACTCGGGAGGAACACCACTCGAGGGGCGAACTATCCATTGGGCCGCATACAACTCTATTATTGGATTAGTAGATAGTGGGAGTCTTATTCAACAGGGCGTTGAGCCAGAGGTAGTAGAGATACTACTTATTCAAGGAGGAACTTACACCGTCATTTTCTCCTTTGCTGGTTCAGCTCATTATCACTCCTCCAATGCAGCTGTGAATGTCCTCGTACTGGGAACAAGCTCCATCGTGCTTAATGGTCCCCTTGTGATGGATCGAGCTAGTTCAGAGAACATTACGATATCAGTGGTTGATGAGCTGGGACAACTGCTAGACCTCTATTCCATTCCAATTGAAATCACAATGACAAATGCAAGTGGAGTAGTTCCGACCGTATCATGGCTGAATGGCGATAGCTTCAACCTCAGTTTGCTGGGACTTGCTGTGGGTGATTACACTCTGAACATTACAGTAGCTAGCAGCACTACAAGAATCGGTTCGGTTATGATTTCTCAACTAAAAGTCATTACACAGAGTGAGCTCAAAATAGTCACTTCTGATTTCCCTGGCATCGTCGGTCAGGAACACTCTGTCATTGTGTGTCTTATTGACTCCCTTAATGACACCATGATGGACATGACCATTTGGGTTAGCCTTTACCGACCTGATGGTGTAGAGGTTTATGGAAGCATTGGTGACAGGACTCCCATCAATCTTGTAAATGGTCTTGCAGAGGTTTCATGGTTCCCCTCGTGGACTGGAAATTACACACTCCTTATTCGCTACCTTGGTAACGATTGGAGGCAACCCACAACTTTGTCTATGGACATTCTGACACGAAGGCTCACAATACTCACAGTTAATGACTTGGAACCTGTGGATTATCCAATGGATATAGAGATAGAAGTCACTCTGTCCAGCACACTTTCCAAACTGGGCGGTGCTGAAATTCTCCTCACAGTACTTCTTGAAGAGAATATTGTACTTGAAAGAATAATGAACACGAACAGCAGGGGCATAGCAACCAGTTCCCTTCAAAGTCTATTGGCTGGAACATACGTAGTAAGAATCTCATACGCAGGGACTGACTCATTGGCTCCCTGTTTAGTAGAAAAGCAACTAGAGGTGCGTCCCATTGTTAGCATCAACCTAACACCTCTGACACAACCCTATGTTAATTCAAACTGCAGTCTTGACCTAGCAGTGAGTGTTCTTGGTGTTGACACCAACTGGTACGGACTGCTTATACTCTCTTTGTATGACCCCTTGGACACCCTGCTGCTTAATCATACCTTAAGCATCAACCAGCACATCAAACTTACATTATATCTTGTGCTGAACATGGAGGGTAAATTCACTGCCAAAATGACTGTTCTTGGACTTCCTGTGGTGAAAACTGCAATGAGCGAACTGCAGTTCACTTCCAATCCAGTCCCCATTAGTATCGTGCTTGATGCAGGGTCCACCCCAATAGTGGCTGGTGCGCCAATTATTGCTTTAGTTGGGTTAGCTTTGAAAAGGAAGTTAGGATCTACTATTGAGGGACTACCCACTGAGTGGACTGGAGCTTGAAAGAGCCTTAATATAAAACTGGATATGGCAGAATAGCAGTGAAGCTTATCTACAACGTTATAATATTGAGAACTCACTATGCCTCGAGTTATTATCCTGGGTGGTTGTGGAATTGTTGGTATTCAAGCTGTAAAGGCATTAGTGTCAACAGCAGATTTTGATGAGATTGTAATCGGAGATATCAATATCGAGAAAGCAGACAAATATGTGGTTGAGATTGGAGACTCACGTCTATCATCAATCAGAGTTGATTTGACCGAGCCTGAACTGATTAAGGACGCAATTGAGGACTCTGACGTTGTACTAAATTGCTCTGGACCTTTCTATAAGCTTGGACCAATAATTTTGGAAACTGTTATTGATTCCGAGATTGATTATGTCGATGTCTGTGACGATCTCGATGCCACACAAAGACTCCTTAGGATGAATGAAAGAGCAAAAAGAGCAGGTATTTCAGCACTCATTGGAATGGGCAGTTCTCCAGGTGTAGCTAATCTTCTTGCTAAATTCTGCTCTGATCATATGCTTGATGAAGTCGATTCAATCGACATTCTGCACGCTCACGGTGGTGAGCCCTCTGAAGGTGCTGCTGTAGTTGCACATCGTATTCATAGCATGATATCCCCAATTCCAATGTATCTAAATGGTGAATACACAACCGTTGAATACTTTGAAGAGGATGGAATAGCTCTTCGTGAAGAGGTCGATTTCCATCAAATTGGAACATATACTTGCTATCCATATCCTCACCCTGAAACAATAACATTACCAAAATACATCAAATGCAAACGAGTGACCAATCTTGGGTGTGTACTTCCACCTGAATACTACCAGTTAACGCAAGATGTTGTCAGACTTGGTATCATTGATGAAGAAGCAATTATGGTAGATGGGCAAGAAGTGATACCCAGAGAGTTTGCAATAGCGTATGTCATAAGAGAGAGGGAGCGTATCCTTAAGGAAACTGATTTTGGAGAGCAGCGAGGCTGTCTAAAGATCTCGATAAAGGGTGTTGAAGATGGTGAACCTCGACAATACAATTTTCAGATGTCCTCTATTGGCCAATCAATGGGTGAGGGAACGGGAATCCCTGCTGCTTTTGGAGCCATTCTAATGCATCGAGGTAAAATCACTGAAAAGGGTGTGTTGCCTCCTGAAGCGTGTGTTGCCCCACTTGATTTTCTTGGTCTTATGCAGGAACACCTCAAACTAGATACAATGACAGGACAGGGTTCTCCATTAATCATAGAGTCAATAGACAAAGATGGCAATGTGGAGCAACTCGAAATTTAGAACGTTTCTGGGACTCTCTGTCCTCTGAAATCGGAAATATAAGACACTTTTTTATGTCTGATTTTTTCCAATGCAATTTGGCGGAGAACTATGAGGCGCTACATGATACTATTATTCCTTTCAATTCTTGTGGTTTTTTCATAGAGTCTTATTGCAACCGATGCTGCTTCTATTAGTGTCGACTGGGGAATCAATGAGGGCGACTACATTGACTTCCGATTCATATCCGATGGACTGTATCAGGACAAAATTGTTAGCTTCCGAGTTGATTCACCATTACCTGACATGTTCGAGCTTCCTCCAGGTGCTTATGGGTTTACAGACCTTAATGACTGGACTGAGTTACCTGAAGCACCTGTTACTGGGTTTACAACATCCGGTAATGTCACGACCGAAATCGATGATTTCACTGATGTCTTCTCATATGGTGGTGTTGTTGCTGGATATTGGTGCAGATTTGCATTACCTAGTGGTATGTCCCTTGAAGTTTACACTGACCTTGTTCTAAATTGGACCTCTGGACCTCACGGACCAATTGTTGTTCAGGAGCGTGTGCTTTCAGTGTTACACCAATATTGGTACTGGGGATTTGAGTATGGTTTCCAATTCTCAGATACTATTTACAATGCATCCGTCTGGTTTTGGCAACAAAACATGGTCATTGCTAACATAACCATTGTTGGACATGATGCTACAACTGAAGAACAGACGCATTATCTGATGATGGTTTCTGATTATAACCCACCTGATATCTACAGCACCAGTGGAAACAGCGTCAGCATTGAGTTTGGCACTACTGGTGAAACCGTGGAATGGCGGAGTTTCGATTATCTACTTAGTTCTTATGAGGTCCTTAGAAACCACACCTCTGTCCAGATTGGTTCTATTAGCGATGACAATGATCGAATAACGGTTTCACTGGATGGACTCGAGGTAGGAGTATGGAACTTAACAGCAATAGTCACAGATTTCATAGGTAGATCTGTGAGCCATACAATTATAGTGACTGTGACTCCATCATCTGGACTCACTCTTACCCATTGATACTCATGGGTGGAGTGGGCATAGTGATTGTGATCCTAGTTGTGGTTGTGCTTATCCGTAGGAGATAAGTCACAGTTAAGGTTGAGGAGTAGCTCAAAGATAGTTACTCCGACACCTTCTTTTCCTATGAGAATCGAGAGATCTCTCCTGCTAATAGCACTACCTTAGAATGCTGACCAGCTCGAGATGAAAAATGCAGGCGGAGCCATTCTATATATGGCGGTTTGACCATCTAGAATATTGGGTTAGGAAATGACTTCTGAGAGAGAAACGAAGTATGTGATTGCAGTTGACCATGGAACATCAGCAATGAAGGTTGCACTCGCAGACACATGCGGCGAGATCCTTGGCTTTGAGTTTGAAGAAACCCCTATCTACCTCTATGATGGTGGGGGTGCTGAGCAGGATCCCGATGAGTGGTGGAGTGCATTTATCACAAGCACAAAACGACTTCTTTCCCGCAATATCGTACCTATTGAGGAAATAGTTGCCATCTGTGTGTCAAGCCAATGGTCTGGAACGGTTGCGGTTGATGAAAGTGGTTATCATCTTCACAACGCGATCATCTGGATGGACTCACGTGGTGAGCCATATATTCGTGAAATAAACGAGGGTATCATAAACATCTCGGGTTACGGAATCCTCAATATTGCTCGATGGCTTAGAAGTACCGGTGGTCTACCTGCAAAAGCAGGAAAGGATCCAACTGCCCACATCCTCTTTCTGAAGAATGAACTTCCCGAGGTCTACGAATCCACATACAAATTCTTGGAACCCAAAGACTACATGAATTTACAACTGACCGGAAAATTCGCCGCATCCTATGATTCAATCATGCTGCATTGGGTCACAGATATTCGTGATATCAACAACGTTCACTACAATAACGGACTCATCAAGAAGATGGGCATTGATGCTGAAAAGCTCCCGCCATTAATGAGTTCCATTGACATCCTTGGTCCAATAAAACCAGAGATCGCACAGGAATTGGGTATACGAGAAGACACGCAAGTTGTTGTAGGGTCTCCCGATCTTCAGTCAGCTATAATTGGGTCTGGAGCGGTACGTGACTTTGAGGGTCATATCTACATAGGCACTAGTAGTTGGACTACTTGCCATGTTCCCTTCAAAAAGACAGATATCTCTCACAACATGGCTGCAGTTCCCTCCTCAATCCCAGGCAAGTATTTCGTTGCCAATGAACAGGAAAGTGCTGGAGCCTGTCTGACGTTTCTGAGAGACAATGTTTTCTATTCTGATGATGATTCTCGCAAGGGAAATCCCGAGGTGTACCAAGAATTCGATGAGATTGTTAAAGAATCACCACCAGGGAGTAATGGGCTAATCTTTACGCCTTGGCTCTATGGTGAACGAACACCCATCGAGGATCACACGATCAGAGGTGGTTTTCATAACATGTCACTGACTGTTAAACGTGGAAACATGATTCGTGCCGTCTTCGAGGGTGTTGCTTTCAATACTAGGTGGTTGTTCGAGTTAGTGGAGAGGTTCATAAAACGGAAGATGAATCCTGTGAATATGATTGGTGGAGGAGCTCGGTCTGATATCTGGTGCCAGATCTTTGCTGATGTTCTCAATAGAACTATTAGACAGGTAAAAGACCCAATCATGGCGAATGCACGAGGAGCGGCGTTCATTGCTGCATCAAGCCTTGGATTCTGTACGTTTGATGATATTCCCAATCTCATTCAGTTCTCAAATATCTTTGAACCAAATCCTGATAATCGTGTTCTCTACGATTCGTTGTTCAAAGAATTTCTTAACATATACAAGAACAATAAATCAATGCACAAACGACTGAATCAATAGTCGTCACTTGGATTTGATATGATGACTCGATTTTCATTTGATTTTGTAGAGAAACAAGTAAGAAAGAAGACGTTTGGAGTAATCACGACGATTGACTCTAAGGGGCGACCCCATAGTACTGGAATTATTTATGCTGTTGGACCTCCAGAGAAACCTTTTGCTCTGTATAGCATAGCTGGAGCAAATTACGTGAAGGTTCGAAACATTAGACGAAATCCCAATGTGTCCCTAGTTGTGACTTTTCCACATTACTGGGTCCGGTTTGCTCCAGCGAGCTATGTGATGTTCCGAGGAACAGCCGAAATTCTTCCTGCCAATGATGCAGATGGGCGATGGGCAATGAGTCAAACAAGAATCGGTCGTATGAATCTTCAAGCAGATGCCGATGAGTTAGGAGTTGAAATTGCCTACATCAAAATAACACCTGAACCCACTGTATTCTGCTATGGACTCGGATATGGCTTAATGGAGTTGAGAGGGAACCATACAGGTGTTGGGTATAAGGTGACAATTCCAGAGAATAGGCGCTGAGGATTCAACCAAGGTGCCGCTTCAAGACTCTAGCAGCTCTCAGCGTAATCCACTTTGATGGTTTATTCTTCTCATCTATTTCACAGAGCATCTTACCATTGTATGTATTCTTGAGAAGCCATTTGTCATCTGATGTTTTGCTCTTAATAACAAGATCAATTGATTCCTGCATCCGTTTGTCCCTTACTCCAAGTTCAGTCAAGACATCAAGCACCTCCAAGACATCCGATTGGTAAAAAAGTGGAAAACCGAACTTCTTCCAACCTGCCTTTTCTTTTCTAGTTCCATCTGGATTTTGAAGATATCTAAAGATCTCATTCTCTAACAGGATCTCTGTTTCTTGACGAACTATGCGATCTAGATCCTTCGACCTACGTTTTTTCGGGATTCGTGCAATTGCTTTGAGTACTTTCACTCCGCCCATGTAACAGTTCTCTGGAAACACTTTACTCCTGTCAATTGGAAAGGCTCTACACTTCCAGCCTCCTACATCGTCTGAATGATACTCCACTTGGAAGTCAATGAGCCTCTGAGTTCTTGAATCATCCAGATATCCAAAATGAATCAGATAATACAAGATATTCCCATCTAGACAGCACCCATCGTTTACAACACTTGCATATCCTTTCTCAGTCTTGGGGATATCTGTGAGAAAATGCCCTGAGTTCCGTTGATACAAAAAAAGATGCTCAATTGCCTTCTCTATTTTTACAGTTCTTTCTGCTCCTAGCTCAGCAAGAATCAACAGATTATGTGTAGTTGCCTTGTATTTTGGTAAATACATATTCCCATAGGTGCCCCAGTGACCCTCACTTTTTTGAGCCTTCATGATTGTCTTGATACATGCTGAAACCATCACTGCATCCTGAGCTTCCATAACATCTGCATTATCAGCAGGTCTATCTTTTAGTTGCTGAAGTGCCCAATATCTTACTCCTGGATTCTCCGGGCCCAACAACCAGTCGACAATCTTCTGACTGATTACCTCCATCCATCTCATACTTTCACATCTGAATTTCTTTGTAATAAGGGCTAGCTCCCACCCAAAAGAATTAATCGTACAAACGTACTCTCGACCTATCACTCCGAGAGCCTGATTAATGTTGCAGGATATATTCTCTGACTTCATCACATACCTGACAAGCCTACTCGGCCCTTCAGGTTTGGGAAACTATGCTGGTTTCATCGCTTTGATACCTTTCTTCATAATTCTTTACATCTTTTACCTGATAGTAATTCGTTCCATTAAGATGTCTTTCAAGAAGGTGGGAATGCCCAGAGAAGCGACAGGTGGTACAATCTTCGGAATAAGGCTGTTCTTCTTTTCAATCGCGCTCCTGATTTTTCTATCAGCAGTTGGTGAGTCCATAGCTCAGTATGTTGTTGCCGGTGGTGCGCTCATTGGTACAGCCATAGGTCTTGCATTCTCTAGAGCTCTCTCAAACATTGTCAGTGGTCTCTATGTACTTGTTGCAAGACCTTTTCGAGTTGGTGACTATATCCGCCTTGGGGAAACCGAAGGAATTGTCCTTGAGATCACTCTCAACTACACACGAGTCCTAAGAATTGACCACACAAGACAATTCGTTCCAAACTCCACAACGATTGACTCCCGACTTACAAATTTCAGGGTTAGAATTGACGACTACTTTGATGAGCGCGGCATGAGCTACAAACATGAAATTTTTGATCCAGACGATGACAAAGACTCAAGGTTTCAGGATGTGGTGGAGAAGCTAAAGTTCCTCACCAGAGGAGATGAGGTCTATAGGTACACTTTCGATATTGAGGTGGAACGAACGTGCTCGCAACCAAAGTTAGAGGAGTTTTTCAGTTCTCTATGTACAAAATGGAGTGAGGCATTCATTCTCCCTCCAGAGTATTTCTTCTGGTCAAGTACTGCAACAACGATGATCTATCGATTCGCATTCATTGTAACAGATCCAAAGGAAATCTTCAATGAAGGTCAAAGATTCAGGTCTGAAGCTGCTAGATACCCTGAGAAATAGTACTCATCCAAAGTGCCAACTTTGAAAAAATGCATAAAGATTTTCTTCCATAAAGACAGTTGAGGCGTGTCAAAAAAGGATGTTGTGAAAGAGAATTAGTCTTGGGTGGTTATGTTATGAAACGAAACCGAATGATTCTCATCTTTTTTGTTATTAGTATACTAATCATCTCACTAGTTGGACTCTTAGCCTACATGGCATACTTGGATACACGATATTGGGGTGTCGGGTATGTTAAAGAAACCGGGGAGATTTGTTATATCAGTGAAATCTATGACGCAGGAGATAACACCTCGTACGTGGTGAATTTTCATGAGGTAACATTCACCTTCATGTACTGGACATATCCTCAAGGTGCATACGATGCTGATTATACAGCATATTTTCTAATCGAGTTTTCTGATAATACAAGTGAAATAATCACGTTTTATACTGGCTCTGATTGGCGAACAAGTGGTTTCGTGAGGGATCCATTAGCTGCTGTTATAGCAGACCACACAAGTCCATTAGCTGGAGTATTGTACCACGGTTACCTAGACTGCCCTTGTGGCTGGCAATTCTTCGTGAGTATTGAATGACATTTACTCTTTCCATGGAATAATGTCTTCCTCGTGACCCTCCAAGATTTTTTGAATGAAGTACGGGTCTGCAAGTAAGCCTCTACCAATACCAAGCATATCGCACATGTTATCTCTCTCGACTTTCTTTACAAGTATTGCATCTCTAACCTCTCCAACTCCAATCACCGGCACACTAACATGAGGTCTGATTTTTCCAGCAATCGGTATGCAGGAATCATATGGATAGTCCTTGAGAAAATCTGGTTGCGATTCTTTGTCAAACACTGGAGGCAACCCTGGATTGAATGTTGAGTCAACAACGCAGGAGATATGGAGTACATCAATCCCTGCATGTTCAATAATCTTGGCAATCTCAATGCCTTCATCGATTGTGATTCCATTTTCAACATTCTCGACTCCATTCATGCGGAAGATGAGTGGATAGTCGCCTAACTCTCTTCGAATAGCTCTAATCACCTCTACAGAGAACTTCGCTTTCTTTTTTGTAGTTCCTCCATACTCATCGTTTCTACGATTCGTGTAGCCTGAAAGAAACTCACTCAAGAGATAGTAATGAGCGCCATGGATTTCCACACCATCAAATCCCGCCTCCATAGCTCTTCTTGTGGCGTCGACAAACTTCTGTGTTATGTCATAAATCTCTTCTAAAGAAAGTGGCTCAGGTATTTTGTGTTTCACAACTGGGATGTTGGAAGGACCAACATATCTTGTATTAAAGTGTGTTTTCGAACCGGAGTGATTGATCTGAATGAAAGCTCGTGCCCCATGTGCTTTTATTCCATCTGCAAGCCTTTTGAGCCCTGGAATCAGCCTATCATCATGGATTCCAATATTCTTCATACCAATACGGTGTTCCCAAGCTATGGCGGCTGCCTCCACTATAATGAGACCAACCTGACCTCTGCTGCGGTCCTCGTAATGTTGGATAACTGCATCCGTCACAGACCCATCTTCCGATGCAAGACTCCTTACCATAGGTGGCATCACGAATCGATTCTTGACTTCAAGACCTGCAATATCAATTGGTTCTGAAAAGTCCACCATCACCTCATCACCATTGGGCTAGAGGTCTGCTCCGGTCCTTCCAGAACCCCAAGACTCCATGGCGACTTTCAGTTCTTCGTGTCCTTCCTCCTTTGCGTACCTGCTTACGGGGATGCCTTGCATCTTGGCTTCGATCGCCTGCCTGAACGCGATTGCTCCTGCACGTGGTCCCATTGGATGCGCATGGATTCCTGCTCCCGTTCCGATGACAATATCTGGTCCAAGATCATTCATGACCTCCTCAACATGCCCTTGACTGATACCTCCACTGGGCATTGGGGCTGTCGGTCCGATATTATGAAGAGGCATCACCATGTCATGTGCAACATTGAGGAAACGTTCTCTGAGAACAGGGGCTTTTCCGTAGGGTGCGGGAAACACTGTGATATCTGAACCACAGATCCTTGGCAGTTTCCCTGTCACTATGTTTGAAGAGATGCCCACTATCGGTGAATAGGTCATTGCTCCTGTGACATCCATATGAGCCAGAAGGGGAACCTTTGGTGCAAGATCTTCACTCACATGACGGAATGCAGAGTAACCTACTGCAAGAAAGTTTATCATCAGACCATTAGCTCCCAACTCGATAGCCCTCTCTGCATTCTCAAACATTCTTGGAAGTCTATCAGTTATATTAACAGTGTAGATCGTCTTCTCCCCCTTCTCTGAGTCTGCTCGATCAAGGGCTTCCATGAACCGAGGGATGCGATCCTCAAGCGTGTTGAAATCTGGATTTGCCAATAGCTCGTCATCCTTGATTATGTCGGCACCTCCAGCCGCTGCTTCATAGGCTAAATCTGCACCCATCTGGCATGATGTGTATACACATGGTTTGACCATATTGTTCAGGATAGGTCTCTTCTTAATTTTCAACAGTTTCCGGAGACCCTTGATACCAAACTTTGGACCTTTGAATCCCTTAAGCCAGCTCTTCGGGAATTTCATGTCTAGACATTTGATTCTGCCATATAGGGAGATATTGCCAATAACTGTGCTGAGCAGCATTGGTATCTGCTGACCAAAATTCTCCCAGGGAAATGCAACCTGCATGATATATTCTCTTCTCTCAATATCCTTTGGGATACTGTACTCATGCTGGGGCACTTCGTAGACTCCTATAACTTTGGCAACATGACGCCTTCGAACTTCAGGAGTTTCTCCTGGCACAAGGGTCCAAGTACCAGTACTCTGTTCAACAGCAGCTGCATGCGCTAACTCACGAGCATCCATGAACGGAGGGAGACCAACATAGTAAGTACAGATGACATACTTGTCTTCATCAATAGCATCGGGTAGTGCATCAGGTAGTGCATCTAGTGGAAGTTTTTCCATTACAATCAACCACACTATTCTATGCACGCCCGTCTTATGTTCTTTTGGAGAAACTCTCCTCGATAATGGATTATCTTCTGCCTCTGAAAACTAAGATAGCTACAACCAAAACTCCCATCGAAACCACACCGACAAGTATGTAGGGGATGTTTGATGGATTTTCATCTGGATAGATATTTGTCACAGCTCCAAGTATCCCTTCGCCCACAAGCCAATCATACTCATAGGGACCATCACTGTTGTCTGATGTAAATACTACAACAATGTCATGTTCCGGAATGACGTAGATGAATTGACCATCATATCCTCTAGCAGAGTACCACTCAGTGTTATCGTTAAGCCACCACTGATATCCGTAACTGACTCCTGCATAGGGGGTCGATGGACCATGGCTTGATCTATTAACCCAACTTGATGACACTATCTGTTGATCATCCCAAGTCCCATTGTTTAGGAATAAGAGTCCGAATTTCGCCATGTCTCGTGGTCTCAGAGCAAGGTTAGAACCACCGAAATTGATTCCTAGTGGGTCTGTAAGCCACAGTCTTGTTGTGATTCCTAGAGGACCGAAGAGATATTGGTCTGCAAAGGCAAGTGGAGTCATACCTGTGGTAACATTGATTATTGCAGCGAGTAAATGAGAGTTTCCGCTATTGTAATAAAAGGTTGAACCTGGTTCAAATGCTATTGGACGGTCGAGGACATACTGAACCCAATCTTCAGAATCTCTCATTGCAAAGAAATCATTGTATTCATTGTAGTTGTCCTCGTTCCATTGAAAACCTGACCTCATTTGCAGCACATCTTCAAGTGTGATTGACTCTTTCCATTCACTGAGGTTTGCAATTGTTCGATCTGGAAAGAAGTCAAGTAACAGATGACTTGTGTTATCAATGAACCCCTGATCGATAGTAATTCCAATCAAGGAAGAAACAACACTTTTTGTTACTGAATATAGTATGTGTGTGTCATCGACATCATAAAGAATTGGTGTGAAATATTCCTCTGCAACAAGATACCCATGTCTAACAACAAGAAGGCTACGAATACTAGCACCTGAATCTCTGACATGTGAATAGACATCGTCGAGAGCTGTGGAATCCATTCCTTGATTTTCTGGGGTTGATATCACCCACTCCTCTGTCGGCCAGATTACAACTGGTCTGGCTGTTTGAACATCAGACGGTATCACAAGAACTAGCATGGAAAGTAGTAGAACTATAACTACGATTCTCGAACTCCGAGATGGCATAAATCGATTTCAATCCATTGCAAATTAAGTCTGATAATCTACGCAATCCGTTAACTTTGCCGTAGAGCTTCTTTTATCAAGGTGAAACACACGGTGAAGCACATTCGACAATTATCAGGAAGAGTGAGATTTTGATTCCTATATCTGAAGTGGCAAAGAAAGCTGGAATTAATGAGAAGTATCTGGAACATTACGGAGCGTTCATGGCTAAGATTGACCTGAAGATTAGAACGGATTTAGGGAAGCGGAAGGGCAAGCTCATACTTGTTACTGCAACAAATCCGACTCCAGCTGGAGAAGGAAAGACAACCAACTCCATTGGTCTCTCAATGTCTCTCAATGCCTTGGGACACAGTGCTGTTGTGGCACTGAGACAACCCTCACTTGGTCCTGTCTTTGGCATAAAAGGTGGAGCAGCAGGTGGAGGAAAGTCCACCGTTGAACCATTTGAGCAAATCAATCTAATGTTCACGGGAGATTTTCCTGCAGTATCTGCTGCTGGTAACTTACTCTCGGCAATGATTGACAATTACATCCATCATGACCATCAACCTGAAATTGATGTTAGGCGAACCTATTGGCCACGAAATGTCGATATGAATGACCGTGCTCTGAGAAAGGTTATTGTTGGATTAGGCGGCAGATTCGATGGGTTTCCACGCGAGGATAATTTTGTAATAACTTCAGCTTCAGAGGTAATGGCAATTCTTGGATTATCAAAAGACTATGTTGACCTCAAAGAAAGACTAGGTAATATTCTGATTGCGCGTTCTGAACAATTGAAAGAGATGTATGCAAAAGATGTCAAAGCAGAGGGAGCTATGGCTGTTATCTTGAGAGATGCTCTGAAACCAAATCTGGTGCAAACACAGGAAGGGACTCCTGCGATAATCCACACCGGACCATTTGCAAACATAGCACATGGTACAAGCTCAATCATTGGAACCGATATTGCATTACGTCTATTTGACTATGTAGTAATCGAAGCTGGCTTTGGTGCTGACTTAGGTGCTGAGAAGTTCTTCAATATTGTCACCAGAGCTGGTGATTTTATCGTTGATGCATGCGTTGTAATCACAACGATTCGTGCCCTCAAATATCACGGATTTGATGATCTCCAAGATGGTTTTCCCAATTTGGAGAAACATATGGAGAATATCAACAATTTTGGTGTGCCCGCGGTTGTCGCACTCAACCGATTCCCTGATGACACAGATGAGGAAATAGACCAACTTAGAAGATTCTGTGAAGAGAAAGGCTGGGGGATGGAAGTTTCAGAGGTATATGCTAGGGGCAGTGAAGGTGGAAAAGCTCTTGCAAAAGTTGTACTTGACACAATCGCGAGTAACCCGATCAAACGGATTAATTATACCTATGATTTAGAGGACCCAATCAAGACAAAAATCTTGAAAGTCGCTCAGAAAATCTATGGTGCCAATGATGTTCTGTACACCACCACTGCAAAAGGAACCATCAGGTCTCTGGAGAGACGTGAGTATGGAAACCTACCAATTTGCATAGCAAAGACACAATTCAGCTTGTCCGACTCAAAGAGCTTACGGGGAAGACCAACGGGATTTGATGCAGAAGTCAACGGTGCAAATGTAAGTAATGGTGCTGGATTTATCGTAATTCAGATGGGGGACATCAATCTTATGCCTGGTCTCCCTGAAGAGCCAGCTGCGCATGGAATGGACATAGATAAAGATGGCAACATCAGTGGAATATTCTAAGAGGTGAATTCATGTCTGATGATGATCTAAAACCAATATGCGAGGAACATGAAATCAAGGGTCGTCGTCTCTCAAATCGGATTAGAACTGAGGTTGAAAACGAAGTCGCAGAACTTGTTGCACATCATGGAGTTTCTCCCAAGCTAGTAACAGTCATTGTTGGAGAGGACCCTGGTTCACAGATGTATGTTAGAATGAAACACAAGGCATCAAACAAAGCTGGCATTCTTTCAGACCATCATGATCTTCCTGAAACTACCACACAGGCTGAACTTCTCAGATTGATAAAGAAGTTAAATGATGATGCATCGGTGCATGGAATTCTAGTACAACTTCCCATACCGAAACATATCGATGAGAAAACAATCATTGGATCTATCAATCCTCTAAAAGATGTGGATGGATTTTCACCTGCTAATGTGTATCGCTTATTTTATGGTGGCGAAGACTTGAGTGCTGCCACGCCTCATGGTATTGTAACTATACTTGACAGGATTGGCTGGAATGATCTATCTGGAAAACATGCTGTGATTATCAATCGGTCAACAATCGTAGGTAAACCTTTGATCATGCTTTTATTGAACAGGAATGCTACAGTCACAGTCTGTCACTCGAGAACCAAAGACTTGCCATTCTTCACTAGACAAGCTGATGTCCTAGTTAGTGCAATAGGTCGACGTACCTCTGAGGACGACCCCTTCTTCATCACTACAGATATGGTCAAAGAAGGAGCTGTCGTCATTGATGTTGCTACTCCCCTGGGAGACGTCGATTTTGAAAATGTAAAGGACAAGGCTCTATGCGTGACCCCCGTCCCAGGAGGAGTCGGACCAATGACGATTGCGATGCTCTTGAAGAACCTTGTTTCAGCATATAGAGCACAAATGATAGAATAAGGATGCATTCCCAAACGCTTTTGTATATCGGCTCCCCGAGCGGGCACTGGTGAATCTTGTGAAAGTTGTTGAGTGTGTGCCCAACTTTTCAGAAGGCCGAAACCAGAGTATCATAGATGCTTTGGCAAACGCTATCAAGAGCGTTGAAGGTGTCCGACTTCTAGATGTAGAATTTGACCCTGACCATAACCGGTCTGTCTTCACATTCATTGGTGGACCACAACAGGTGAAAAACGCCGCACTAAAAGCTGCAGAGCTTGCAGTCGAGAAGATTGATCTGACAAAACATAAGGGTGCACATCCAAGGATGGGTGCAGTTGATGTTGTACCATTTATACCACTTCATGGCACCACAATCGGTGAGTGTATAGAACTCTCAAAGGAGTTTGCCAAAGAGTTCTCGGAGAAGTGTAATGTCCCAGTCTTTCTCTATTCGAAATCTGCAACCCGGCGAGATCGAGTTGATTTACCAAATATCCGTGAGGGTGAATTTGAAGGACTCAGAGAGGAGATTGGCACGAATCCTGAGAAAGATCCTGACTATGGGCCCAGCAAAATACATCCAACAGCCGGTGCAACTGCAACGGGTGCTCGTAACTTCTTAATAGCAATTAACTTCAATCTGAGCACGACGAATCTTGAAGTTGCAAAGGTCTGTGCTGATGCAGTACGTGCTACGACTGGAGGTTTTGTCAATGTTCAAGGAATTGGCCTTGACCTTCCCGCAAAGAACTGTGTGCAGGTCTCTCTGAACTTGACGCATCCTAGACGCACCAAGATTCATCAAGTGCTCGAGGTTGTACGAAACGAAGCACGCAGGTTTGGAGCAACAGTCGTTGAAACTGAGATAGTTGGAATGGTGCCGCTCTTTGCTCTTCTTGATGCTCTAAGATATTATCTCCAACCAGAAAGGCTAGATGAATCCATGATTCTCGATCTCTATTACCTTGCCGGTGGGTTTGATCCCACAAAGAAGACATTCACTGAAATGTCAATGATTGAATTTGGAAACGAGGTTCGCAGAGCACGTGCTACTCCTGGTGGCGGAAGTGTTGCAGCAGCCTTGGGTTCATTTGGAGCTGGTTTGGTTTGTATGGTTACAGGTCTCTCACTATCTGGTCGAAAATTCGCAGGAATTAAGGAAGAGATGCTGGAACATCGACACGCATGTGAATACGATCGAGGTGTCCTTATGGACCTAATCGAGAAAGACTCCAAGGCGTTCGATGTTGTCATGGATGCCATGAGAGCTCCCGCAGAAACTGCTGCTGAAAAGAAAAAGAAGGATGCTATCATTGAGGAAGCAACCATTGAAGCAGCTAAGGTCCCATTAACAACAATGCAACACTCATTCAATGCGTTAACTCATGCGCGCTTGGCTGCTGAGAAGGGAAACATAAACTCAATCACTGACGCAGGCGTCGCTGCTCATGCGCTCATGGCGGCTATTGAAGGTGCTGCCCTGAATGTACGAATCAATCTTGGAAATATAAAGGACAAATCATTCGTCGATAAGACTGCTAAAGAGGTAGAGAAACTCTTGAAAGATGCTACATTGCTTAAGAATGAAGTCCTTGAGATTGTAGAGGTTCGAATGAAAGAGCTTGCTAAGAGCAGTTAGTTTCTCAATGAGAGAGTGACTCCTTCTCCCACCCTTACGATATATGCAGTTCCTCCAGCAGCTTCAATAGATGCTGCTACTTCCTGTTCATTCTTTGAAGCATACGCCATCATTGATCCACCACCCCCACTTCCATTTATTTTACAACCAAGAGCCCCAGCATCATATGCTGCTGAAATCATTCTTTCAATCTTGGGTGTAGAACGCTCTAAGTCGTCTCGTAATATCTCATGATGTTCTTTCAACATCCTCCCAAGTTCAATACGGTCTGGTGTTAGCTGGCTCAGCAGTTTAAGAGCTTGTCTAGTAAGGTCTCTATTACGAAGTGTTGCCTCCGCCATTCTTCTCTCTTTACTTGGTACTCCCCGTCTTAATTTCTGAACCTCAAGAGCCTGTGTTTCACGTCGATTGAATGACTTTATCATCTTCCCAATCTCTCCATACTCCCTCTCGACTGTTGACCTGATATATCGGAGGTCTCCAACGGTGTCTTTTTTCTTTTCACCTGAATCGCCAATTACGAAGGTATCTAGTTCTGCTGGTAATTTGGAAACCTTGTTGTTTATAGTGTTCACATGTATGATTCCACCAATGGATGATGCATAATGATCCATGGTTCCGCCGCTTTCACCAAACTCTGCAACTTCTGCCTCATATGCGTATAATGCAATTTCATTGGTTTCTAATTTACAAGCAGCCATCCCTGAAATAGCTTTGATTGCTGCGACTGTCAACGCAGAGGAGCTTGAGAGCCCGGCTGCAATAGGTATCGTTCCTCTCACTTCGAGGTTCCATCCATGCTTCGGACTGATTCCTCTTCTCGCCATCACATTGAATGCGCTTCTGATATAATCTCTCTGGGTTCTATATTGAATTTCCGAATCCAGTGAGAACACATCAAATTCGTCAAGATCGATATATCTTACCTGGACCAAATTATCTTCTCGTGGTTCTGTAAAAATCTCAATTGACATGCTTATTGCTGCTGCAATCACATCTAAACCCAAGTAGTCACTATGTTCTCCAAAAAGGCAAACTCGTCCAGGTGCACTCACGAGGAAGGATGACTGAGAACTGTCACTCAAAAGACCCGCCGCCTCTCTTCTTGAGTTATGTTTCATAGATGCATCCTTATGGATTCTTCTGAATCTATTTCTGCTCAAAAGCTAGCTTTACTGCAGTTTCAATATCCTGAGGAGTGACACCTGGTGATTCGATATTGAACTTAGTATATACCTCATTTACCCTATTCAAAAGATCTCCATTTTCTATCTTCGCGCCAATGAGTGTCTTTTCGAGATTAGAGATGGCATCCATTGGTAACATGAAAAAGTCACCACTGATGATTATCTCGTTTAACTTCCCTTCGACATCCTCAGCAGTAACTCGGACAAGACCACCTGGTGCTTTGTAGTTGGAAGTTCCTACGCGTGTTGTTGCTGAGATTCTCACGGTCCTGGCATCTAGACGCCCACCACGTCTCCAATGTAGCCACTCATCAGACATGTACTTCGGTTTGAGTTCGTTTACTCTGTCTATTTCCCACCTATTGAACTTGCCAGGAACCAATTCAATGTCGAGTGTCTCTTCATATAGTCGTAAGAGGTCCTCCTTTACCTCCAACCTATCAGGCATTGATCCTGTTTGTATTAGAATTGTAGACATTCTCTCTCGAAGGCTCTGTGCAATCTTATCCCTGAATTTTTCGTTAGGCACCCTCAGAACCTTGACCATCATATCAAAATTGAAGTCAAATATTAAATTTCCAACAAGAATCCTTGCGTCACCAATGTCTCCTGCTCCGTTCCCTGAAATCTTCTTTTCATTGGCAATAATGTCATTCACTGGCTTGAACTCTGCGGGTATTCCAAGATTCCTGTATGCCTGAACAGGGGCTTCAAGAAACTTGACATAGTAGTCATCAATTCTCTTGGGTGTTATAGGACTGTCTTTCCGTCCAATCAATTGGTAGAACATTTGGCCATCATCGAGATAAACGCCACCACCACCAACGACTCGACGAGTGTAGAAGATGTCATTCTCATCACAAAACTTCGTGTCTATATCTGCTTCAATCTCTTGGAAGTATCCAAGGCTTACAAGGGGTCTAGCTGGCCAGCAGATAATGAGAGTATTTTCGGATTCTCCCTCAGTTATTCCTTGAGCAATCATATCGTAGTTAATCTGGGTCTCGATTGGTGCGATTGGGCCCAAATCGAGAAGCCTCCAACTCTCAAGTGTCATGAGTTATCGCCAATTGCTTTGGCTTATATCAGTTACCAAATGAAACAGGATATGTTAGGATGCTAAGGCATAAATGTGTCCCAGAGGAACAACTCTCGATTTTGATGATTGAAGCCATCGGTTTGAAGAAAATGTTCAGCGAGTTCACTGCAGTTGACAACCTATCATTTCATGTAACTCCTGGAGAAATCTATGGAATGCTTGGACCCAATGGGTCTGGAAAATCAACTACGATGAGAATGCTGTTAGGTTTGTTAAAACCAACCGAAGGAACGGCAAAGGTAATGGGCTTTGACATCAGAACCGAGATTGTTGAAGCCAAGCGTATGATGGGCTATGTTCCTGAGGAACCTGTCCTACCTGAACGTCTTACAGGTTGGGAATATGCAAACTATGTGAGCGATATCTGGCGAGTTCCACGAGGACCTGAACGTGAGGACGAGTTGGATGAGCTTCTAACATTGCTTGACATCAAAGATGCCAGTGATGATCTCATAGAAACATACTCCAAAGGAATGTCACGAAAAATCAGTCTTGTTGCTGCATTAATTCATCAGCCAAAGGTCCTGATTCTCGATGAGCTTCAAGCTGGTATTGATCCACGAGGGGCTGCAACAATAAAGGAAATTCTCAATGGTTTACGTACAAAAGGTGTAACAATCCTGATGAGCACACACATCCTTGAGATAGCTGAACAACTCTGTGACAGAATTGGTATTATTGATGATGGGAAGATGGTTGCTGAGGGTTCGATGGAAGAGCTCAGAGTACAAGCGAAGGGTGAGAGTTCCTTGGAGGAGATTTTCCTTTCATTGACTGGTGGACCTGATATGCAAAAGATTGCAGAGTATCTTGGTGACGTGAAGTGACACTCAACGACTTATGGGTCCTACTGAAACAAGACCTGACACAGAATTACAGAGTTTCAGGTGCAAAGGGGAAGAGGACCGAACAAAAGAGTGTGATTCGTAGATTATTTGCACCTATTGCAGCGGTAGCTTTTGGGCTTTTAATTATCTGGGGCATAAACTGGCTTGTTCCCCAGTTTGGTTGGGATATTCTTGATACACTACTCACAGAGAACATCGGGGCTGGATCATCATTATTCAATGTCCTTCTCCTGTTCTCATTCATTGGATCTATAATGTTCAGTGCTACAACCGTTGGAAACTCCTCAAGAATGGAGTATCTCATGACGATGCCTATCTCTCTTCGTACATTATTTCTCGAGAAAACCATTATAGTGATTCTTTATAGCTCTGTCTTCTTCCTTGTGATTGGTACTCCTATCTTCATAGGTCTGAGCATGGTATCCAATGCTCCGCTGGCGCTCCTCTCAATCCCTACATTTGTGGGTATGATGCTTGTTCTATCAACCTTGGGAGTTTCAATTGGAGGTCTTGTTGGACTTTTCTTCTCACGTATTCTTGCAGGAAGAAGGCGCCTTAAGCAGGTCGGTTGGTTCATTGGAACCTCTATGGCTGTCCTTGCCAGTGCTCTTTACTATTACTTCATCTTTCTCGATGAGGGGTTTGCGAACATTTTCCCGATTCTTTTTGAGATAGCAGAAACTCTGGGTTTCACTTCTGGTATCAGTCCTGGCGCGGCAACAAGTGCCTTATCACTTGGTTTTCTAGTCGGAGAGCAAATAATAATCAATGATGTCTTTCTTGCGTTATTATATGGTGCTCTTGCGATTATTCTTGTGAATCTGAACGCTTATGTTAGTGAAACTGCACACTATAGTGGTTGGCTTGCCAGTGGTTCAACGAGAACATCAAAGGACAAGGTAATAATAACTCACGATGTCTGGAATCCACAGGTTATTCCTGGTTTTACTTTCAACACAGCAACAAGTGTGTCGATTTGGTATAACATCACGAATATCAGAAGAGAAGGGAGAGTATTCGCAAATTATCTCGTTGGTCCCATGAGGTTTGTTGTGATTATCGTGTTTGGTTTATTCGCTGGAGGTGAGCTTATGATGGGCTTCACACCCTTCATTGTTATTGCAATTATCGTACCTTTCGTCATCTCATACGCAGTAAGCTTTGCAGGATACGAGCTCGTCTATGAAGGCCGTAATCTCATGAACCTTCAGCTTGCTCCCTTAAGCATGTATGATTATGTGATGGGGAAAGTATATAGCTCAGCACCCTTCGCATTTGTTGTTAGTGCTGCGATATCCATTCTAGTCACGATAATTGCTCCTGGCATGCTACTATATGTTCCTGTGGTGATTCTCTCAGCGGTCTTCATTAATCAAGCTGCGGGAGGAATTGCCGCAAATGCGGCAGCCATTGGTGGTGATTTTCGTGCTGAGCGAATTGTCACACGTCAAAGGGGTGGGGCAGTTCAGATGCCAATTCGTGGGTGGTCAATCCTTCGTGCTCAACTTCTTCCTAACATAATTGGGTTTACAGGACTTTCTGCGATACTGGGTCTAGGTTTCTTCTTGAATCCATTATTCGCTTATGGAGCACTCTTCCCCTTTGGAGTCATTTGCTTAAGCCTCTCTCGACACTATGCCCGAAGTGCAGGTAATAAACTGACCCAGAAAGAAGCATCTGATTATCTGTGAAGAGCTATAGCTTAAGGTCACCGACAACCTTTGCCGGAGGAAGCAGCATGTCGCAGTCAAAATACTGCCCTATCATCAGCGATTCAATCTTCACAGGACTCAAATCATCCCGAGGTCCACCCTGAATCTCGATTTTGACCTCCCCAGACCTTCCGTTCTTTATTGTGTACTCAAGATAGGCTGCTGTTAACACTGCTAGATCATATCCTTCTCCAGATGGACTTGGAATAACTTTGGCATTGATATTGGGGCCGCTATCAATCCACGCGCCTTCGTCCTCCATCTTGCAGCTGGCTTTGTAAATTGTAGTCCTATCCCTCACAACTTTCCCAATGATGGTGTTTTTTCTCCAATTTAGAGAGATATTAGCCAGCTTCCTTGGATACCCCCAGATCTCACGTCCTGATACCTGTGCGACATCTGTGTTCACATAGTTGTAGGCAAAATAGACACCAACTTCCTCTTCCTTGGTTTCGTGGTTGTCAAACACACATTGTACCAGAATTCCTGATTCCATGAAGGTTCCGGTTTCCTTACAAGGCATTTCTCCAAACATCAATGCAGCTAATGGCATCTGTGAGGGCCGTAATGGGGCTGGTAACAAATCCTGCATTGTATCCTCTGGAGGATTGAACATTGCCAAGAACAGTCTAGCATTGATGTAGTGATAGGGTGGTCTTGGATATGCTGGTGATAATAATGGTGTACTCTTCCCCTTTCTCATCATAACTCACATTCCAAGCCTGTGAATTCCGATTATTGAATCTGTCGAGAGCAATTTCAGAGGTTGACTTTCTTGAATATCAATGGCCAGATGAACAGTCCAGTAATCGCTATCAATGCATAACGGATTGTTCGAAGCCAAATCTCTCCAGTCGGAAGGAATGGAGCAAGTAAATACATCAAACCAATGACTAGAATCAAACCGATTACAACTCGTATCACCAAACGCCATTTCTGTCCCTCATAGGGCTCAGTGGTGAAGTTCACGAACCTCATTTCAAGAATAAGCCCCAAGGCAAATCCTATTGTCAGTCCTCCGTACGCACCAAAATTATCATTCGGCGGTGGCGGTAGGAATGAATTAGTCAGAGTCATCAATAATCCAATGAACATCAATACAAGCAACAAGTGTTCAGCATTGTATTTTGAAAGATATTCTCTAACAGGTTTCTCAAAATATACGAACAGAAGAACCGTGATTATACCAATTCCCCATCCAAGCAGCACATCCTCCAGAAAATGGACACCAATATACACTCTGGAAATGCCAATCAACAGTGTGAGTATGATTGCAATGAGTCCCATCCACCATGTCCTGACTCTCGCTGTGAACCAGCTGTAGAGAGTTGCAGAGTTCTGGGAATGACCACTAGGTGTGCTATAGTTTGGGCCATCTGCACCAGGAAGCCAATTACTCACAGGTGGTCTCTCATTAGCAATCATAATCTTCAGCCAGTAGTTTGAGATTATTGCTGCAATGAGTATATACGAAGCAAGTATGGCCTCTCTCTTGTTAAATGCCCAATATAGTATTAGCAACAGGGCGATGTAGAATGTTTCACCTCCCAGTTGGGACATGAGAAGGAAGAAATCACCCAAACCCGGTAGGATATCTCTGAGAATGTCCGTAATTGATGGATCAAACCACATAACCCGTCACTCCTCAATTAGGAAACAACAGTTCATGAATCTGGTGAAAGAAATATCTGTTGGTTCATTGACAAAACCTTATAGTGGAGCATCAAGTCATGAATGATCACGGAGGTTCTCTAATGGTCTTTGAGAGCTTGGAGCCTAAACTTGTTTGGGAGATTTTTGAAGAAGTCTTCACAAAGACACCACGAGGTTCAAAGAAAGAAGACAAGATTCGAGAAAAGCTGAAGAGCTGGATTCCTGAACGTGCGACATCACTCGGAATGAAGATTGAAGTGATTGAAGATAAGGCTGGCAATCTGCTCATCAAAAAAGGTCCAACAAAGGGGATGGAGGCTGCTCAACCTCTTCTCCTTCAGGGTCATATGGATATGGTGTGTGAAACTGATAGACCAGATGGTTTTGATTTTGAAAACAACTCTATTCCGATTCGTATACAAGAAAATGGAGAATGGGTGGATGCTGATGGTACTACCCTTGGAGCAGATAATGGGATTGGCGTATCACTTTGTCTAGCTCTGATGTTGGATCCAAAAGTTCGACATGGTCCCCTAGAGCTTCTTATCACGGTTGATGAGGAAACTGGTCTTGTAGGCGCTTTTGCGCTTGAACCTAAAAACATGGGCATAACGAGCAAGCTCATGATGAATATCGACTCTGAAACTCTTGAAGTGATTACTATAGGTTCCGCAGGTGGAGGTGACCTGGAACTCACAAAAAAGATCGAACTCAGAGAGGTCACAGGAGATATCACATTCTTCAATCTGACTGTTTCAGGTCTGTTTGGTGGACATTCAGGAGTTGATATTCACAAACATCGAGCCAATTCAAACAAAGTGGCTGCTAGATTGTTATCTTCACTTGTGGCTGAGATGAATTTGCATCTCTGTAATTGGAACGGAGGAAGCAAGCATAATGCTATTGCCCGTGAAGCAACAGTCAAATTTGCAGTGGAATCTAATAAATCCAAGAGGGTTGAAGAGTTACTTACAGGAGTTCGTAAGGTCCTCAAAACATACTACAAGGAACTTGAGCCTGATATGCAAGTCAACTGGGACAAATCATCTTCAGAACCTGCATTTTCACTTGAAGAATCAAAACGGATAATTCAATCAATCAACATTTTACCTCATGGACCCATCCGTTTCTCCCCTAATGTTGATGGTCTTGTGGAAACTTCAAACAATGTTGCTATAATCAAGACTGGAGCATCTGAAGTCTATGTTCTGCTCTCTACTAGGAGTAGTGTAGACTCAGAACTTGAAGCCTTCAGAAATAGTATTGTGGATCTTGCTGAATTGAGTGGATGGCAAATCACAAAGAAACCTGGATATCCTGGGTGGAATCCCGAACCAAAGAGTCCGTTTCTTTCATTTGTACGTAAACATTTTGAAAATGTGACTGGAAGAGAGGTCAAGGTTGAGGCCATTCATGCAGGTCTTGAGTGCGGAATAATTGGATCAAAGATACCTGGCATACAAATGGTGTCAATAGGACCTACTCTGGAGAATCCTCATACTCCTGATGAACGTCTCAGGATAATTGATGTTGAAATTCTTTTCAATGTCTTGAAGGAAATTGTTGAGGATCTTCCTAATATGAAGAAGCTAGTGCTTAGGTGAGGTCTCCTAGACCTAGTTCCTCAAGCTTTTCTTTGGGTGGTCTTCCAGTCTTTCTGTCCCATTCACGGTATTCATACCATGTATTCAATTGTGCCTCGATATCAGGCACATGACCTTCTGTGGCTCCCTCAAGCGGTTTCAGCACAAGCAATGGAAGACCCTCCTTTTTTGTGTAATAACCAAGCTTGAGGTTAAGCAATCTCATCATGGTGAAGATTCTCTCACCTGTCTTCACTAACTCTTCAATATCCATATCCCATCCAGTTGCTAGTTTTAGGAGCTTCAATAACTGGTTTCCGTTTGCAGGATAGAAATTGCACATCACAGCGGAGTTTGTCAGAGCACGAAAATCTTGGAGTCTTGCAACCAAGTCTGCCTCATTGGCGAATCTGTCTTCACTCTCAATTCTAAAAGCCTCATTGGGTTGTCCCATCTGGACATTATACATATCTGCACTCATATGACATGCACCACGAGGTGATGTTGCGTAACCAATGGCATGGCCTGAGAAACCTCGTGGGTCGTGCTGCGGTAGTTCAAGACCATTGACTTGAACAGCTAGGTCAGAAACTCCAAACTTCTCTCCAAACTCAAAGGCTCCCTCAGCCAACATGTTTCCGATACCATCCCGTTTGGCTATCTTCTCTGCGAGAGCTATTCCTGGATCAACATCACCCCATTCTGGCGTAATCCCATCAAGGTCCTCCGTAGTTATCTTTCCTTCCTTGAAGAGATAGTAGGCAAACGCTATAGTATTTCCTCCAGAAATCGTATCAATTCCAAGCATGTTGAGTATCTTGTTCGCATAAGCTACTGATTCGACATCATTATTGAGGAGAAGAGAACCCATAGTTCCAGTTACTTCAAGCTCAGGTCCAGCATACCTATCCATCTTGTACTTGCCTTCTGGAATCTCTATCACTCTTCCGCATGCAATGGGACATCGATAACATGCTGATTTGCCCACCAAGATAGTTTCTCTGACAGTTGTGCCGCTTAGATTGTATGTGTCAAAATCAGGAACCGTGTAGTATCCAGCAGGCAATGAACCCCACATCATGCTAGCCATGTCTGTGAAGCCAGCTGTTCCAAGGTCAGAGTACATCCGGAAAGTAGGGTCTTCTTTCTTATCTTCATTAAGCTCATTGGCATATTCTCTGAGACCTTTCTCATCCGCAACAGGCACCTTTCGATCAGTTCCATTGATTACTATTGCTTTCAGCTTCTTTGACCCCATAACTGCACCCTGTCCCGTTCGCCCGGCAGCTCTATGGTGATCTACAATGATACATGCATACTTCACAAGGTTCTCTCCAGCAATACCAATTCTAGCGATACCCGCATTCTTGTAACCGGTCTCTTTCTTCAGCTCCTCCCAAACCTGTATTGTGTCCATACCCCACAAATGTTTGGCATTCCTAATTTCAACATCTGAATTGTCCACAAGAAGATATGATGGTTCCTTTGCAGCTCCAGTGAATATGATTCCGTCATAACCAGCGAACTTGAGGTCTGCACCTAAGTGTCCTCCCACAGTGCTATATCCGAAAAGACCTGTCTTTGGAGACCTTGAGCAGAATGTTGACTTGCTACCAGTGGGTGCCATAGTGCCACATAATGGACCTGTCAGATACAATAGAGGATTCTCTGGACCAAGAGGTTCTGTGTCTTTGTCAATCATATCATAAAGCAAACGAGCACCCAGTCCTGCTCCTCCAATAAACCCTCTCAACAATTCTTCATCGATTGACGTAACAGATGTTGACCCTGCACTCAGGTCTACCCTGAGTATTTTTCCTCGATAACCATCCACCATTGGCACCATCCCCTAGAAATCGATAACTGTTCCATCATACATGTATCTGTACATCTTTCGAATCTCTTCACTGTCAATATTTCGTGGGTTCATCGTCAGGCTTGTATCCATCATGGCAAAATCAACCATGTTCTCTAGTCCAGCGTTGAAGTCTTTCTTCTTAACTCCAGCTTCCTTGAAACTCTGAGGACTACCAATCTTCTTCATCAATTCTCGGACAGCTCCAGCAAATTTCAGAGATACAGTTTCAGGTTTTTTCCCTGTAATTCCAATCAGTCTTGCTAACTCTGAGTATTGTTTCGCAGCTTCCTCATTCTCTTTACCTCTACAGTTGAACTCGATAGTATATGGTAATGCCATTCCTACAGACATCCCGTGATGAGTTCGAAGTACTGAGCCCATACTATGACCTAGGGAGTGAGCAAGTGCAGCTTGTGAATTACCAAATGCCATTCCTGCAAGACATGCGGCAATTAGCATCTTCTCCCTACTCTCTAAATCCGTTAGATTATCAACTGACTTGGGGAGCCACTCGAAAATCATCTTGACTGCTTGAAGTGAACAACCATCAGAGAAGTCATTCTTCCAAACAGAAACATATCCTTCTACTGCATGGGTTAGTGCATCCATACCTGTATAAGCTGTGAGATTCCTCGGAAGGCCAACCACAAATTCCGGATCTAAAATCGCTATATCTGGTGTCAATTCAGGATTTATGGTTGCGAATTTTCTACCCGTTTCATCATCACGAATAACGATTGCTTTAGTTGCTTCAGAACCTGTACCCGTAGTTGTTGGTATGCAAATCAGCTTGGCTTTTTTACGAAGACCTAATTCATCAAATGGTGTTAGAGCATGTAGTTCGACATCTGGCTTCTCATAGAGTACCCATGCTGCTTTGGCTGTGTCCATGACACTTCCTCCACCTACTGCAATAATCCAATCCGCACCGAACATCTTGATTGCCTCAGCGGCAGCTTTGACTGTGGAAACCTTTGGATCTGGTTCCACACCATCCCAAATCGCCGCCTCCCATTGTCTTTCCGTCAATATCCGACAGACTTTCTCAGCTAGACCAAGACTATTGATTACTCTATCAGTTACAATGAATGCTTTCTTTCCACTAATCTGCTCAAGTTCAGTAAGGGCATCTTCCCCAAACACGATATTTGGAACATAAAACCACCAGACCATTCCAATCTCTCCTCATAGCATAATGTGCTATCATATGGAGGAATCTCGCCCCTTTATTTCCTCGCACTGGCTACTCTCAACCACTAACCACAAATTTTGGTGCTCTACCAAGCACCTCTGAAGCCTCACTAACTATGCTTCCTATGAGCTCAGCTGTAGTGGGTAGATCTTGAATTCGACCTGCTACCTCCCCTCCAAACATCAGAGCAGTATCCTCTTTTGCATCAAGAAGGTCATCGAATCCTGTCTGTTCAAGTTTCAGAATCACCTCATTTGAGTCTAGAGGCTCACCTAGGTAGAAGTTTGGCAAATCCTCTAAGGTCTGTTCTACAATCTCTTCAGCTCTCTTGTTACGCAAGAATCGCATTGGTCCAAAGAGACCTCGTCCGACGAGAGTCTGACGCTCTTCTCTCTTTAATATCGCCTGTTTCCACATTGGCTCAAAATCACTCTCCTTGGTTGCTATGAAACGTGTACCCATCTGAATGCCAACAGCTCCCAAGCATAGAGCTGCAGCAAGGGTTAATCCATCGCAAAAACCACCCGCTCCAACTACCGGAGTTTTCACAGCCTTAGCAACTGCTGGAACAAGCACCATGGAATGGACAGGATCCCATGAAACATGCGCCCCTCCCTCGTGTCCCGATGCCACAATGATGTCCGCACCCGCTGCTTCAGCCTTCTTTGCGTGATATACAGAGGGTACTACATGCACCCAGATGAAACCCTCATCTTTGAGGACTGACCATGGCTTTGGGTTTCCAGCTGACGTCACAACAACTCTCAATGAACGTTCAGTGTCTGAATCTGCCTTACAGGACTCAATTGTCTGTTCTACAAACATCTTTGATGCCAAGATGAATTCAGCAGCTACAGGCACATTTACTCCAAAAACTCCACCAGATGAACGAGTTTCCTTTGTGACTTTTTCAATCGATTTCTGTAGAATGATGGCTGGCGGGTCTGAGCCAAATAATCTCTGTGCATCAATTGGAGCTGCTTCAGGAATGAGTGTCGCAGCCATGCCTATACAACTGATAACGCCTAGAGCTCCAGCATTAACCACTGCAATTGCTAGTGCCTCAGTCTTATATGGTCCCATGCCTCCCTGAAGTATGGGGTGCTTGATTCCAATTATATCACAGAGTTCAGTGTGAAGGAGAGTCATAGAATCTCGAATTTACAACGTGTGATATAAATTTCCGTACTGAATCAACGCAGTAGCGACAAAACTGGTTGGTCAATATGTTTCCAATTTCTCTTCATTGCTTGTTCAAATTCAGTTTCTATCTCTCTAAGCAGGGGTTTCATAACCTTTGGGTGCATCAATGAAACTAGATCGTGTGTAGTACTGTAACACACTCTAGCTTTTTCTTGCAGATTATTCAAAACATGTAATCGTGCGAGATTCCAATACGCCAATGTATTGTCACGATTGAATCGAACTGCATTCTTGTACTGAATCATTGCCTCAACTAACTTGTTTTGGCTAAATGCCTTGGCTCCTAAGGCTTGATGATACTGCGAGATTGAATTTAACATAGTCTTTGAGAAAATGATAGTCTGGATTTCGATATCAACCTTTTTTGATGTATTTCTTAATTCATCGATGACTTCTTTCTCCCCAGAGATAAGTTTCTTGACCGATTTAGCACACATCGATCTGACCGTTTCAAATGTTTCAGATTGACATCCAGGTATCACTGGCATTTCTCGAAAAAGATAGGTCATCATCTTTGGAAATTCCAGAAGAGCTAGTTCCTCTAGTATTCCGAGATGAATCCGAACATAATCCTCAGATACTAGATTTTCTGCAACATATTCCTCCATGAATACCTGCCCGATCTTGGGACTGCTTGTTGAAGTTATTTGTAGAACCTGCCTTGCGGTATTAGTCTTCAGAACAGCTGTCAAAATATCTTGCAGTATGGTTTCCTTATCAATCACATCGATCTGGTTCTGTAGGTCCACCAAGTCTCCCTGTACAAGCTTTTTCCGAAAATGTGTAAATAACTGATGCCATCTTGAAAATGGCTTCTTACAAACTACCTGAAGCGAGGGATGTGTTGACTTGCTATTAATCCGTTTAATATCAATATCAAAGAATCCTGTTTCCTGTAGCATTCTCTCTAGAAGTTCCTCTGGGAAACCATATTTGTGCGACATGCCTGGAATGTCTAGTCCGTATATCCAGTTCATCACTAGTTTTCGTTGTTCCTCATTCCCTTTAAGAAAAATCTTGAATGAATTCCTTAAATCCGGAGTTACTATGATAAAGACTCCTTCTGGCTTGAGTACACGATAAACTTCAGCCAATGCATAGATTGACTTTGCAGCCCCAAGGTGTTCGAGTACTTGTACACATTCAACCTGAGTAAATGAATCATCATCAAACTCAAGATTTAGAGCTGACATTTTCTTGTCTGCAATTGAACTATCGAAGGCATCAATATTGACATAGCCTTTCTTGTATTCGTGACCACAGCCAATATTGAGTTTCAATAATTCATTCACCACAAACTAAGCTATCACTGGGTCAAGAGCGCTGAAGTCTCTTGGAGATATGGTTCCATAGAGTGAACCTGGAACATATGTTGGTACGGGAAAACTCTCAGGATCTACAACGAACCAAGTAAGAAGGACACTTACTAATGCTATGACAATCATAACGATTATTGTAGTAAAAAGAGAAATCCTAGATTTACTCCCAATACCCGTGGTGCTCAAATGTGAATCCAGTGCTGCCAAGACTTCTGATTTCTCGAGCCCTACATTTTTCCCTAGTAACTCAATCTTGGTTAACTGTTGTCTGCTAGGTTCAACATAACCTGTTATCTGCTGCATTCTATCATAAAGTCTGATGGGAAGATAGCTCTCTAGTCGGTTTATGTCAACCCAAATCATGTGCATAATTATTCCAAGCAAATCTTACCACCCCGAGTGAGTTAGTCTACGATGAAATCTTTAGGTTTTATACTTCCGTAACGAGTACCAGCACCATATACTTCGGGAGGTCTAGGAAAATATCCTGTAAGAACAAGGATTACAAAGCCTATGATTATGATGACTAAAACCATTATACACACTGATAATGGAGTCAATCTACGTTTCTGTAAATATTCGTTGTTGATTGGAAAACCAGTTGCCGCATAAATCTCCTTCCCATCTAAGCCTATGCACTTGCCAAGAGCTTCAATCTCTGCTAACTGCTTTCTTGTAGGAAACCGAATTCGAATAAACTCATCAGCCACCATCTTCATAGTTGTTGGTAGAAAATCGCGGAATTTGAGATATGCATATCCAACTGTTCCTCTTCCACTCCATCTCAACTCCTTCACCCATGAATATTAAGTAAAAACTAGCAATAAGCTCTTTGATTCTTGCTTCTGGCTACTTCATCGATTGTTCGATATGGCGCACACAGAATGGGTCTTGATGGAGTCCTTTCCCCATAGTTACAGAAACCGCAGAACACCCTCCCTTACAGATTCCCTTGAACTCACAAGTTGTGCAGTGCGCTTTCATGTCCGACAATTTTACGCGACGTGAATATTTGAATGACTCATTATCATACCATATCTCATTTAGAGATCGTTCCCTTACATTCCCCTCAATGAACTGCGCAGGCAGAGCTAAACATCCTGTGATGTTTCCATTGCTCTGTATTCCTAGTGTACCAATTCCAGCTTGACAACCTTGCCACGACATAACCTGCAACTCATCAAGAATTGTGGAGAAGTATCCCATATCATGAGCTCCAGCCACCATAAGTTGCTTAGAATACAATTTCCTAGTTGCTGCAATGAACAGTGCGACTGAGTAGAACTCATCTTGGGACAACACATGCTTACGTTCCAGTCTTCCATGCGGTGTAGCCATTTGAATTTGCCATGCTACTCCTTTCCCCCTCAAGAGATCTCGTATCTTTGTTAGTTCCCTTAGATTCAACTTATGTACAGTGGTAATTACGGAGGTTGGAAGTCCAAGACCTGCATATCTGTCAATGGCTTTTGCTGCACGCTCAAAAGATCCTTCAACACCCCTAATCATATCATGGATGGAAGACTCTCCCCCATCGAGACTCACAGTCACACACTCTGGTGATAGATCAACTAGTTGTTGAGTAACGGCATCATTCTGACCAAGCCATCCATTGGTTATTATTGACAGCTCCATGTCCAAATCATGAACTCTCTCAGAAATGGTGACCCAATCTTTTCTAAGTAAGGGCTCACCACCCATGAGCGCTACTCCTCTGCATCCAATGCTTTTGAGATCTTCACAAAGCTGGAGTGCTTCCTCTGTTGACAACTCATCTGAACGTGCCTTACCTGCAGCTGAACCGCAATGAATACACTTTAGATTGCAAGCAAGAGTGATTTCCCAGACTGCGCAACCTGGTCCCGGTCTTTTCTTTAAACCGCTCCTTTTCCACCACATTATTGTGGGGCTCCTACATGATTCAGAGATTGATTCAGTCTTGTTGCTATTCATCCAAGTATTTTGTAGGAACTAGTCTTGTTGTGGCTACAAGCTCTAGAGCCGCCTTTGTGTAGCGCATGACCTTGCCCATGTCACCATCAAGCTTGAATTTTCGAGCCATTATTCCCTTGATTGGGTCAATCTTGCCATCGAAAAGGGCTCGCCAATTCTTGTAAGGTCCTGAATAGGTAAACTCTGCTGTGTCATCAGGACCAGCCATTCTTGCAGCCCTGCACTTACCATGGTAAAGATCCATGTAGAACCTGATCGGTTCTGTCACAATCTCTCCATCTGCAGTAATCTCAAAGACAAAGTCTCCCTCCCAAGTTTTAGCAGCGTCCTCATATCGGTCATTCTTGTTCAGGAGGTCCATGTACATCTTAATCCATTCGTCCGATGGAAAAACGAGTTCGTCACCCATCAATAATCATCTCCAATAATTAAACTCTGTACTATGCAAGTGAAAAGGCTTCTGGATTTGCCAATTCCCCTGCCATGCTCGCCTTAAAGGTTCACTTTCATTAGATTAAGATTCATGCTTGTTGCAAGTTTCTCTTGGAAGTCAAGATCTCCAACTGTGCTCACATGATGTGAATCACTGCCAAGTGTGAAGGAACACCCATACGCGTTGGCTAGTTCTAGAAAACCAATATGCTCAACTGAGTATCTACCATTCAGCTCAATTGCGACACCTGCTTCCGCGAGCGCCTCCGCCGCAATTCTCCCATCCTCCTCTCTGTAAGAGGAGAGATAGCCGTCCCAGTGTCCGAGAATCTGAAACTCTTTCCTTCTCAATGCTTGAACCAGAGCTGATACCCACCTTGTGGAATCAGTGAACCAGTGGAACGACCCTATGATTAGATCGAATTGCTCAAGCCCACCAGCAACAGGTGCAAGCTCTCCATTTGACTGAATGTCAACTTCTGCAACATCGAGAATCTTCAGTTCTGGATAGTCATCTCTGCAAGTTTCAATCTCATGACGTCTCTGTTCGATGATGTTTATTCCACCCTTTCGAGAACCCAATGATGGCCAAAAATGATCAGCAATAGCAATCGTCTTTAGTTTAAGAAACGCAGCTCGTTGAGTAATCTCTCCAACACTAGAAACTCCATCAGAGTAGTTGGAGTGTATATGCAAATCTTCGAGATTCCGAGTCATTTCACATTTCAGATTCTAATTTACCAATTTAACTCAACCTCTCGTACCCAGACTAGCTCTTTTAGGTTGGCTGTGAACTACTGAAACTAGTTGTAGTAATGACTGTATCAAGCATGTCCTAGGGTGCTAATCTACATAATCTACACTTAGTTAGGAATGCATAAATCTCACAGTCTAGCTCATTTGATGAGGTTAAAGTGTCTTCAACCGATTGCTGAGAAAGCGTGGATGTGTACATCTTGGATGAAATGGACAAGAACATACTAACTGACTTACAACGAAATTGCAGACTCAGTTACCAAGAGCTCTCACGAAAGTATGGTATTTCAGCCAATGCGATTCGTCGTCGTATTTTGAATCTGGAAGAAAATGGAATCATCTCTGGTTATTCCATTTTCATGTCTCCTGCAATGACTGGCACAGGTTTTCTCTTCGGTCTCTTATCGACTGATGGTTCAAGAGATGAAGTTGAGATGGTTGAGGAAATTGGATCAAGCAAGTATGTTATGGCGGCCTCATCTTATACTGATGGCACCTATGCTCTTGTGGCAGAATACCATGGACCACAAGAATTACAGGAGCTTGGGTCGTTCCTTCGAACACTTGATAGTGTTATCAGTGCAGAATTACATACAATCATAGGAACTTGGGGCGCAAAGATGAACCTTACCAAGACTCATCTTCGCATCTTAGAACCGCTCTTAGAGGACCCGCGACTTCCAATAGTTGATATTGCACAGAAGACAGGACTGACTGCGCGACGAGTGAGAAGGCTGATTGGAGAGTTTGAAGAGAATAACGCACTCCGTTTTGTTGCTTTGGTTGAATTGGGAGCTGGCACGAGTCTGCCATTCATAGTGCGGATTCTCTGGAATGAAAAAACAGCTAAGTATTCAACAATCGCGGATATGCTAGAGAAGGAATATCCTATCCATCATAGAGAAACTTACATATCAGCTTCTGAACCAGTGATTTACGCACTTTTGGTAGCTGATGATATCACCGAACTCATTGAAATCGTTCGCTCTATTAGGAAGAATGAGCATGTGACAAGTGTGAAAGTCTTGATCAGCGGGCATCACCAGTACTTCTCAAGTTATAGACATGCGAAACTCATCGGGATGGTCAATTCTGCAAAGATGTAGATCACAGACCTGTATGTTTGATGGTCGTTGTAACGTTTGGCGTTTACCAAACAATTTATAAGGGTATGAGTTATAGTTTGATATGTGTCAAACGTTTGGTAAGTAACAAGCTAAGCGTTTGCCGATAATAATATGGTGTATACAATGTCTACAACTTTCGGTACAATTCTTGACGACATGAAGACGAGCCTTAAACTTGCTTGGAAGAGCATGCTAAGTTACTTCCTTGCGAATCTAGGCATGTTGATTGTCATGGTGATCCTTCTTGGGATCGTAGCAATCCCTGTGCTCATTGTAGCATGGGTAGTTCTCGCGCCATTCTCCGAAGCCACAATGACTGCTCTGGCTAATTGGGCTGCAGTCAATCCTCTCATTGTTGGAGGAATTGGTATCCTAGTATTGATTCCACTTGTTTCATTATTCTTGGTCGTCAGCGGCTCTATCTATGGGATGAGTCATGACTTAGTCACCAAGGGCGAAACCAAGGCCGAGCTTGCATTCTCCTATTTCAGACACAAGTTCCTCTCCTTTGCAGGCACTGGTGCAATTCTTACAATTATTGTCGTACTACCACCCACCATCGCCTGGGGTCTAACCTCCTATGCGATGGGTTACGCAATCACCGCGCCAGCCACCTATGTCCTCACGACCTTCACATTTGTGTGGGTTTACATTACTGCTGGTTTGACCTCAATGGTCTGGCCTGCAGTAGCCAGTGGCAAGGGAGTTCAGGAAGCTTTCAAGGACTCTTTCTCTCTATCCACCCGGTACTTTGATCGTGTCTACGGAGTCTTGACAGCCATCGTGCTTCTGCTAGCCGCCACCTTCGGTCCTCTTGTCATAGCAGCTCTTGCTATGGCAGATTTCATTCCACCAGTCACTCTGGTATTCATCCCAGCTATTGTTGGTGTTGGTCTCTATACTGTGATTATGGTGCTCCTCTGGCTTCTCCTGTTCTTACCAATGGTAAGGATCGTCTGGGTCAAGGTCTACCAAGAACTCACTGGTGGAGAGATAGCAACGCAGAGCGTTGTTGATATGCCCATCGTGTAGGTGCGATGAACTTGGAGAGTGTCTTGAAGGACAACTTTCAAGATACTCTCCCTCAATATTTCCAGGTGTGAAAAATAATGAAAAAAGCGAGCTTTCAAACAATTGTGGAAGACCTGAAGATCAGCATTAGGTTTGCACTCAGAAACGTGATCTCCTATGTGCTTGCGATTATTGGAGTCTTCTTAGTTACAATCATCTTGATTGGTATAGTTGCTGCATTCATCTTCATTCCTATTGTGATATCGCCTGGGGGGCTCCAAGCATTCACAATCTGGGCTGAGTCACTGGAATCGTGGTTCACAACTGGTGGTATAACAATCGCAACTGGTATCTTCCTGATTGCGCTGCCATTTGTTGCTCCATTCTTCGTAGCTAGCGGTGCACTCTTTGGAATGTCAAGAGAGATTGTGGAGAGTGAAGGAACTTCTGCGGAGGGCGTCTTTACCTGGTACAGAAAGAAGTTCTTCTCCCTGGCAGGTGGTGGAATTATGCTGTTCCTTTTCATTCTGGGACCAGTCATGATAGTGATCTTAGCAGCAGTAACTCTATTTGGAGAACAAATTCTCAATGTTGCTTTCATAGGTGTTGGGTCTTCAAATATCATGAATCCACTAATTTCTGTACTAGGTATAGTCTGGTTTGTATTGAGCACTGGACTCATGACAATGCTGTTCCCTGCAATTATCGATGGCTATTCTGTTGTTGAAGCAACAAAGAAGTCAATCCAAATGGGTATCAAATATTTCGACCGTGTCTTTGGCACTTGGCTCTCTTATATATTGCTAATAGTTGTTCTTGCTTCACCATTGTTCATAATGGCGATTCCTTTCTTTACAACTCAAATTCTTGCATTGGTACCACTAGGAATCTATGCTGTCATAATGAGCCTCCTCTTGGCATTCGTAGTCTTACCTGCGCTTTCCATAGGTCTCACAAGAGTCTACATGATTCTCACAGCAGATGATGATGATCTTATCCCAATGAATAGTGAGGATGAAGTTGGTCCCAGTTTTATAGGAGGATTATAACAGTGAACGGCTCCAAGAAACAAAAACAACGAATCAAGGACATGGAGGTCATTGAAGACAAGAATCTAATCAAGCTACTCATGGAGCCAACCCGAGCTAAGATAGTGTTTGACTATCTCGTGAAAGACTCGATGACAGTAAAACAGCTTTCAGAAGTGACTGGGAAAAATCCTGGTACTATACTTCATCATATTCAGAAGTTGAAAGAAGTTGGTCTTGTCTTCGAAGAACGAACAGAACAGACCCAGACTGGTATTGTTCAGCGGTACTATCGTGCTTCTGCACGCGAGTACAGGATGGGTATCAGTGAAATGATACAGGCTACTGGGGATGATACAACAAAGCGTCTGAAATCCATAATTAAAAGCCTCTCAGTCTATGGTATAGATATTCCAGAGGATCAGATTGGCGAGGCTGTGGAACTACTGACGGCGTTGATAAATCGCGAGAATGAGCTAACTTCTCGCAATCTTGTTGTGAATGAGGAGCGCCTTGATAAATTGCCCTCCTCAATACGAGGCGATGCATCGCGAATCATGCGTCGCTTCGCTCTGGAAGAAGATTCGCAATATCGAGACTTGAGAAAGAATTGGCACGCTTTTCTACAGTCTCACAGACAAGGTGAATAAACAATGAGTAATTATCAGAGAAACACAAGTATGGTTGTGTGTATATTTGCAGTTATAATCGTAGGTGCAATTGCTGTGGGAGCTTTATCCTACTTCGGCACTAACTGGTTTAACTGGAATTTAGCTACTACTGACTTCTCCTTCGAAGCAGAAGTTGGAGCCACCACAGGTACAGTGAACTTAGATATTGATTTAGCTACAGGCGGCATATTGATAACATTCGTTGATAATGCATCACTACTCTACGATATTGACATCGAGGTTCAGAATACCACACTCGAAATAGATGGTACACCCTCAGTCACATTCTCGAGCAATACCATTCGGCTCGATTATACTACTGCTGGTGTGAACATCACTCTTGGAAGTGGTGTGAACTACACTTTGGATGTTGATGTTTCTACAGGAGGAATCAATGTCAACTTGCTCAACGGTGCACATGTTGGTGATATTGCACTCACAACAGTAACTGGTGGAATTTCACTAGTGATGACCGATGACGTGGTCTTACTTGGAAATGCTACATTTAATCTTGACACTACTACTGGCGGAGTTAGTGTAGTAGTGGATGTTCCAAGTGGAGTTGGCGGTAGCGTGGAATGTGCTGTTACAACTGGTAGTGTTGATATTACTGCAGCCGGTTGGACGCAGATTACATCGAACCACTACGAATCCTCGGATTATGACACAGCATCACAGACACTAACCGTCATTATTGAAACAACCACTGGTGGTATCTCAGCCATCTTCACATAGTACTAGTGAGGGGGATTTCCCCTCCTCTCTCTTTTTCTCAAATTCTTCAGGTATAGGTGTAGGTACTCAATAACTTGAAAGGTGCATGGTGAGAACCTCTCCTGAATCATTTGAGGGTTTGAAGTGGATCTATTAGATGGCCAAAACGAATACGATTGGTCTAATCTAGAACCATCCAAACCCGACTCCTACCAAGGTTATGTTTTTTTTGCGCACCTTGTTGTATGTGCCATCATATCTACTCTTAGCTTCTTTGAAGGATTATTCTTCTGGTGTGTTGGGCCCGGTGTACTAACTCCTATCCTACTCTCAGGAACAGGTCTTTTCTATGCAATTCTCCCTGGAATTAATTGGTATCGTACGGAGTTCATTCCATACCTTAACAGAATTCATTTAATCCCTGAGTTTGAAACAGACCGATTTCTGAATTATAAGCGAGTACTTCGACTCTCTGCATTAATGTTTGGCTATCTTGCCACTGCAATCAGCCAGATCGTATGGTATGAAGGGGTATCGTTTGCTTTGGTAAGTTTTGGTCCTAATACTGCTCTACTTGAACTACTTTTTTACGTGTTCTTTGCAATGATTGTTTTCTACCTTACTATCTTGTTACTGTTCTTTTTTAGCTTTGAACATGTCCTGAAATCGATATTCTCTGATGTACACCATATCATCACACTTGACGATAAAATGACTGCATATTTTAGAGCGCTTGAAAAAGCGAAGAAGGAAAAAGAGAAGGAAGCTAAAAAGAAGAAAGCAAAAGAAGAAGAAAACAAATCATTTGATCAGGAAAAAAGGTCCGAATAGGTGCGTTTAATTCAATACAACAACAGTTATTCAGACATCACCAAGTCAGTTTGTGCTTGTCATGCTCGAGATACATTCGAAACAAATAGAAAATGGGTTCGCTGTTGTATACAAAAACGACTCTTTGCCTGTAACATACCCACAAAACTATTGGGAAAAGACACCAGAGCAAACAAGACTCGCGCTTACGGATAATCTTGCTTTAGCTACCACAATGCATCTCCCGATAGTCTTTGACATTCCCGAGATTGTATACCATTCAGGACGCCCTTTCTTGGAATCGTATTTTGTGGAAAATTTCTTTCGGGATATTCCCTCCTGTACTGAGGTCGACGGAACTGATACGGTAGAATATGTACGCAGGTTCTTTAATACACAATACCGATTCTTAGACCCGGTCATTAAGATTCCATCTGATGAAACTGTGGAGGATGGATTCCGGGCAATCGTTGGTATGAGTTTTGGAAAGGATAGTCTTCTCACATATGCAGTTGCTCGAGAGTTGGAACTTGATCCAGAAATGGCTTACTTTGTTGAACATAGCATGACATACGAGGAGAAACACAAGACTGCATTGGCTGAGCAGTTCAAGAAAGAGTTCAACAAAGACCTTCATATAATAGAACATGAAACCGGAAAGCTCCGAGATTATCCCTACCTTGGTCTTCCCTTCTCTGAGTTTGGTTGGGCTCTACAGTCTACAGAATATGCTCTGGAATGTATTCCGCTTGCATATGCGCTCCAAGGGAAGTATATCCTATTTGGAAACGAACAAACAACATCTGCAACCTACATGGACAAGTATGGATGGCTTGTGAATCCCTGCTGGGACCAGACTCATAATTGGACTGTGCACATTGATCAAATGACAAAGATGTTCTCAGGTCGGTCTGTTGGAACAGGAAGTCTGATTGAACCCTTGATGGATATGATGGTACAGCGAACTCTTGCTCATCGATATCCAGACATTGCGAAATACCAGATGAGCTGCTTTACAGAAACCGAAGCAGGCCGAGACTATAGGTGGTGTCATCATTGCACAATTTGTGGTAAGATGTACCTCCTCTGTGCGGGTGGAGGGATTGACCCTAGTCAAATAGGGTTCCACGAAAACATGCTCAATAGAGAACATAAGAATCGCTTTACACTCTTTGGTGGGAAAACAACACTGACCTATCTTCTCTCGGAAACTGCAATGGATGAACAGTTATTCGCATTTTACTCTGCTGTTAAGAAAAATGTAAAAGGCGACTTGGTCGAAGAATTCAAGGCATCTAAACTGTATGAGGAAGCTCAAGCTCGCGAGGATGAACTCTTCAAGAAATTCATCACTCTCTACGACCCTATTAGTATACCAGCTGATTTGAAAGATAGGGTCATGTCTATTTTCAAAGAGGAGATTGATTCTTTTGAACTATAGGCCATTAAAATGGTAAATTTGAGAATGTATCAAAAATTTAAACAGAAATGTGCATGATTCCTATGCTGATATTCAATGAAAGTTGCACTAGTCTTAAACACACGAAAAGATGAATCAGAGTTCGAAGTAGAATATGACCCGCCTCATACAATTGAGATGATTAAACATGGAATAGAATCAGGAGGTCATGACTATGTTTTCATCGAAGCAGATGAGAACATACTTGAAACATTGAAGCAAGTCAAGCCAGATCTTGTCTTCAATCGAGCTGAGGGTGTCCGTGGTGAGAGCCGAGAATCTCACATTCCTGCTATCTTGGAGATGCTAGGAATTCCATATGTTGGCGCAAATGTTCTCTCGACTGCAGTTTGTTTGAATAAGGGTTGGACTAAGAAGTTCTTATCTTTCCACAATATTTTGACTCCTCAGTTCAACATTCTATCCAGCACTAAGCAAGTTAGCAAACTTGTATTCAAATATCCTGTCATACTAAAGCCCAATGAAGAAGGATCTTCAGTGGGTATTAATGAGGATAATGTTGTCTATGACAGGAAGCAACTTATCAAGAAACTGGGAGCTATGCTACAGGAGTATAAACAACCAATTTTGGCCGAACAATTCATCCAAGGACGCGAGTTTAGCGTGGGTGTCTTAGATTGTCTTGGTTCAAAACCTGATGTTCTTGCTATATTGGAGATAGATTTCTCGAAGTTTCCATCAGAAATTGCTGGAGTCTACGGACAGAAAGCCAAGACAATCTATGAAGGACTGGACCATTACATATGTCCTGCAAAAATCCGAAAAGACCTGAAAAGAAAAATCGAGAAGGTTTCAATTGAAATTTGTGAATTACTCGAAGTTCCAGATTTTGCACGAATTGATTATAGAATGGATGAAGACGAACAGCTATACTTCTTAGAAATCAACCCGCTACCTGGAATGGACTTTGATCCAGATAACCAAGACATATCATTTTACCCATTTATGGCGATGAAGTCTGGTTATACCTATGACCAATTAATCCAGAGAATCATGGATTCTGCTGCCCATAGATATGATTTGAAAAAATAGTACTCTGAGCGAGGCACCAATCTATGAACTCATCGTTCCCTCAAAATGTTTGGGAGAATATGAAAGACCAACTCCTCCCACTCTTAGGAGATGATTTGCGTGTTGTCATGGCAAAATCATGGTCTGATCAATATGAAAGATTGTTCAAAGATATTGAGGCACACTCATTTAGAGAGTCTCTTCGATATAGTACTGAGGAACTCCAAACAAGAATGACTGAGGAGAATGTGCTACTTCTATTCATAATTCTGAATAAACGCTCTGAAGGTGTTATTTTAGGTTACCCTGTTAAAAGAAAAGAAGGAAGTACATTCTATTTGGATACCTTTGCTATTAGAACAAGGGGCAAAGGTATTGGGAGAATCGTTCTAAACTCCATAATCCAATGGGCTAAATTAAATCGATATGATGCGATAGAGCTCGACACTGAGGCTGAGAATGAGGTAGGGATACCATTGCAGAGATTCTATGAAACATTTGGTTTTAAGGTTCTACGTATTGAAGATGATGGTAATATCACTATGAGTCTTACACTCTAATTCTAGTTCTATTCAAAATCTCTACCTGTGAGTATTGCAACAAAGGTTCCTTTCATTGTGACTTTGTCATCTGCAAGATCATGCATAACAGCAAGTGTACTTGCTGCTGCAGGAAGGACATAGAGACCCTCTTCCTGACGAAGTAGTTTTGAAAACTCGACCATTTTGCTTTCCGAGGCATAATCAGCAAATCCCTTTGATTCATAGATGGCATCTAAGGCTTCTTGACCATCATATGCATGCCAATTGGTGAGAGGTTCATTGAATTTGGTTTCTTTGATTTCATCTCTACGAAGGTCTTGAATATTTCGACTATTCAACTTGAATGACTTCACAATTGGATTACCCCGCCGAGTACTCGTAGCTACCATCCTTGGCAGAAACTGAATCTTACCCGCCTCATATAATCGCTTAAATCCCATGTGAATTCCTGCTATTGTTGTTCCATTTCCTACAGGCACAAAGACAAAATTGGGAGCTCTTCGAATATCTCGGTATATCTCCTGTGAAATATCAGCATACGCTTCTATAGAAATCTCCTTGACACCATCCACTCCTGGATTTGCATCAAACCAGCCTTCCTCTTTTGCAGTCTTTTTTGATAGTTCAACGAGGTCCTCATATTGACCTGGTGCGAAGTGGAGCTGCGCACCAGTTTCTTTGATTCGCTTCATTCGATCTTTTGGTACATGATATCCCTCTGGGATAAAGATATGAGCTGGAATATCAAAAACTCTTGCCGCCCATGCCAGTGCGGCTCCAAAATTACCGCAGGTGGCTGTAGTGACTGCACTGGCATTTTTCTGTTTAGCTGCGTCCATAATAGCAAGAGCAATACGGTCTTTCTGTGTGCCGGTCGGATTCCCTCCCTCAAATTTCAGATATAGTCTTTCACAGCCTACATGTCTTGCAAGGTTCTTTGACTCAATAAATGTGGTAGAACCAACAAACTCACTCCATTTCACCTTGCGTCCGTTTCTCTTGACTAGTCTTTCGTAGTCTTCCGTCATTTTTCCTCAGTGCCGTCAGATTTTGCTCACTCTTGATTAATAACCCTGATGGTGATTTATACCTGTGCCATAAGTCATTTTTCCCTAAGTCTGAACTAGTCGTCTAATCCTCACCTTGCATTCTGCTACTTTTGTGACATTGCCAATCTCTTCGTATAGCCGCTGCGCAACAGTCCATGTTCGTCTTGCTTCAGGTTTTCTGTCGAGCAATTCCAACATCATTGCACGATAGTAGAGATTCTCTGGATTACTAGGGTTAAGTGAAAATGCAGCATCAAAGTCAGCAAATGCTTCTTCGTATCTTTCCAGAGAATAGTATATGAGCCCTCTCTGGTAAGCTATCTCTGCATTCGTTGGATCAAGAGCAAGCGCGGTGTTGAGGTATTCCAAAGCTGTTCCTTCATCATCAAGAAGAAGCATTACTGCTCCATTTTTAACCCAAGACTCCACATGTTCAGGATCTGCATTGATTGCCTTTTGATAAGCATTGGATGCTTGTTGATATGACTTCAACGCCTTGTGGATATCACCTTTCTTAATCCACAGTTCGGGATCATCAAACTTGATACTCACTGCTTTATCATAATAATATAGGGCTGACTCTAGCTCATGCAATTCAAAATAGACGTCCCCCATCGTAGAAAGCGCAAATGGTTGGTTTGGATCTAACTTGAGAGCTTTATTTAGTACTTCAACTGCCTCCTCATATCTCTTGAGGGCAAGATACACACTACCAAGTTCCATTAGCGCTGGCAGAAAGTTGGGGTCCATAGATAGAGCACGCCGCAACCACGTCACAGCTACATCAAGCTCTCCCTTTGCCCGAAAATACTCACCTTTTCCGAGCAATGCTCGAGTCATGTTAGAATTAATGAATATGGCGCGGTCTAAGTTCTTGTTTGCTTCTTCAAGTTCTCCCAGCTTCAACTGTGCTGTAGCTAAAAAGACCATTGCTAAGGCATTTCTCTGATCCATCGCCAAAGCACTACCTAAGCAACTGATAGCTTCTACTGGGCTTGATATCTTCAAATATGCCTGACCCATGTTTATCCATGCATTGACCTGTTTGCTATCAAGTCCCAATGTCAGCTCGTATAGGACAATTGCCCTGCTAAATGAAGCCTCCTTAAGATAGACATTGGCTAATCGCGTTATAATGTTTGGAACTCGCTTGTCTGACTTTATCTCCTCGAGTGTCTGTAGTAATTCTCTCTCGAGTTCTGCAAGCTGCCTTCTTTCTCGTGTTTTAATGGCAATTGGTCGCATGCTCTCTGGACTGATCAGTTCTTCAGGATTAAGCTGGTCCAGTTTGGCATCAATTGTCTCCAGCAGCTCGTCTTTGTTCAAAGCTGTCCCCTCAGCCTGTGAGGGTCTTTAGTCTTATCAAACTTTGGAACTGATATTCACCTTGTTTCTTTCAGAATGCAAATACAAATACACCTAGCGAAAGGAGGAAGATTGCTAGATAATATGTTGGCATGATGTAAAACTCATGGTGTGTTATCTCTTGACGAAACTCGTTAATCGCGATCAATGAATCTGAAACTATGAAGATAAGTGCACCAAAGACAGAAAGGGCTCCAAAAATAACATTGGAGGTCAACCAGAGTAGGAGGGAAGAACTGAGTGTTGCAGAGATTAATAGGAAATACAAAGTCCCAGCTTTTAAAATGAAGGGTGGAACTTCCGGACCTGAGGCACGAAGATATCTGATTAACATGAAGACATACAACACCATGATTAACATACAAACTACAGCAATTACTGCTTGGAGTATGTCGAACCCTATTGTGCTAATATGCCATAGGAAGTTTATCGTGTAGAGAATGTGAGCAATGAGAAACATACCTATCCCCGGAATGAGGTCAACCTCCATCCCAACATCTCCAAACATACAGAAAGCGAATGCAGCAGCCAGAAGGATGGTGAATAGCGTCGGTGGTCGAAAGAGCATAACAAAGATGACCGCACTTAATGCTGGAATGATTTTAATCAGGGTGGTCAGGGATACGACTTTTTTTTCACCTGTTGAGGCTTTGTCCTGTAGGTATGTAGAAACTATTGCGAAGACCCAAAAGATTACACTAAAGATCTCTAGCGACATGGTCTATTCTACAAACTGCTCCGACCCTTAAGTAATGCGATTCTTTGTTCCATGTCTAATGAATTGCTGAGATAACTATGTGATAATCCTCACTGGTTTCAGCCTCACTAGTCTGAACAACTTTTCATAAGAATTGTCTGGCATCTACCAAAAATGTGAATCCTCTTTATATTCATTCGAGAAAAGTAAAATCATGAGGGGAATTTTACATGTTGTCCAAAGGTCAAGATAATACATCACTCACAGTCATACGAAGTACACATCTCGCTCGAGATGCTGTTTTATTCAGCATGTTTTTTTTCTTCTTTCCTGCTTACTGGTATATAGGTGCACTTGAAACATTATCTTTCTTGATATGACTCATAGATCTTATAGGACTCCTCTTTCTCTGGATTCCAAGGGAACGGTGGCAACAGGTGGGATACGGATGGAGTGTTCTAATGAGCCTAGGATTGCTATTCATTGTGTTTTCATATTCTGGTAACGTTCCTCTTATTGGTGGGCTCATTGTGATTCTTCTTCTCTGTATCATTGAGATACTTGCGAGCCTCAAGACAGGTTATGATATTTTAAATAAGAATGTCCATTCGTGGACAAATGATGCTAGGTGAACTATCGATTCACTATGCGACAATCTTGACAGGTTTCAGGTTCACTATCCTGTGCTCGCCCTCTACGCTGTCGTACTCTACCATGCCAACGAGCTCGCCCTCAGCTCCAGGCTGCAGCTCGAACTCGATCTGCACTATTGAAACCGTGTCCGGCTCTACTGTGCCAAGGTTCTGTGTCTTGATTTGATCAGTCAAATCTGGCACACCAAGTATCACCTGCACATTATGCATGGCATTCTTTGCACCATTCCTCACGACCACGCCAAAGATGACCCGTCCGTCCCGGATCTTGTACTCTACTACGATGTCCATGCCCGGCTCAAGCCCAAGGCTCGCAGGCTCTGCTCTGGTCACATACTCCTCCACCATATGAGTTTCTCTGTACCGTTTTATTCCTAAAGCCGCCACGAAAGCGAGCACAATGAGACCCGCAATTGGGAATATCCAGTGGATACGAGGTAGAAAGTCTTGTCCGTCAAGCAAACCATCCGCATCACTATCTCTATTGTTAGGGTCTGTTCCTAGAACCATGACCTCTGTATAGTCATCTAGGCCATCTTGATCACTGTCTGGGTTTCTTGGGTTCGTCTGATATACGAAAACCTCATTTCCATCTGACAAGAGATCTGAATCCGTATCATTGTTCATTGGATGAGTGAAGTATGCTGTGACTTCTTCGTAATCGTCAAGTCCATCTGAGTCACTATCTGGGGTGGTCGGGTCTGAGTATGGTGTAACGAAAAGTTCCTGATAGTCACTCAACCCATCGAAGTCTCCATCATCTTCTAGCGGGTTAGTAGCTATGCCCAGTGGGTTCACAGCCCAGACCTCATCATAGTCACTGATGCCATCCTCATCGCTGTCCTCAACCAGCGGATCCGTATCGTAGACCAACACTTCCTCGAAGTCGCTGAGTCCGTCTAAGTCACTGTCCGGCTCCAATGGATCAGTACCATAGAGAATGTATTCTTCTCCATCAGTCAACATGTCAGAGTCGCTGTCCGTGCCATTGATGAGTGTGCCCAAAGTAATCTCAAGACCATCAATGAGATCATCATTGTCAAAATCAGGGTCGTTGGGGAGTGTGAAGTAGACCCTCAGCTCATCCCAATTGGAGAGTCCGTCAGAGTCACTGTCATAGTTTCTGTCCAATGTGACACCGTAGGTCGTGTTGGTTGTAGGATCTGTGTTTGTCAGGATAACTTCCTCATAATCAGTGAGCCAATCTAAGTCAGTGTCATTAGAGTCAGGCATGGTCCCCCATGTGTTGACCTCAGGACCATCCTCTAGACCATCGAAATCACTGTCTTTATTGAGTGGGTCAGTCCCCCAGTCCTCAACCTCTTCGTTGTCATAGAGTCCGTCACGGTCACTATCTCTGTGTCTTGGGTCAGTTCCATAGATCTTGCACTCTTCCCCATTTGACAGTGTATCACCATCTTCATCGTCGTTGTAATCGGATATGCCATTATCGTTACTATCTGGATCTCTGGGATCAGTCTTGGTCAGGACACACTCCCAGTAGTTCGTGAGAAGGTCTCTATCCTCATCATCAGCACCATCCGACTTGCCATTAGAATCGGTATCATAGACTCGTGGATTTGTTTTCGTGAGTCGGATTTCCTGCGCATTAGTCAGGAGGTCGCCATCAATATCCCAATCTGCATCTGATACTGTGGTTCCCTGAGTGCTGTAGAGCGTTGGATCTGTGTTCGTCCTATTTACTTCTTCAAAGTCTGTGAGCGTGTCTTTATCGGTGTCGCTCACTCTTGGGTTTGTGTAGACCCATCTGCTGCTGATGACACCGCTTATATTGAAGGTCATATAGAAGCCGTTTATCTCCTGCCCATCGAGAAGTTTGTCACTATCTGTATCTTTTCGCAAGGGTGATGTGTTGTAGATGTTAAGTTCATCTCCGTCTCCAAGGGAGTCACCATCTGTATCAAAGAGCAAGGGGTCTGTTTCGAACACCTTAATCTCATCGTAGTCAGAAAGACTATCTGAATCTGTGTCTGTACTATTCAATAGAGTGTGCCATGTAAGCGCTTCCTCTGAATCTTCTAAACCATCATTATCACTATCTCTGTCATTGGGGTCACTCGACCAGTAGAAGAGTTCATCCCAATCTCCAAGACCATCATCATCACTGTCAAACTTGTTAGGTGATGTTTCCCAGACAAATATCTCATCGTAGTCACTGATCAAGTCCAAGTCAGAGTCAATCATTGTACAGTTTGTTTCGTAAAGGTAAATCTCATCATGATTGTTGAGTCCATCCGCATCTTGGTCATCCAAGTCGTCAGGTATTGTGTCCCCATCTGTATCAAGTAATAGAGGATTAGTATGACTATTGAACAATTCATCTGCATCAGCGATATTGTCCGCATCAGTGTCATCGTTGATTGGTGATGTTTCATAGATGTTCACTTCATCTCCATCACTGATGGTGTCGAAATCAGTGTCCCAGTTTTCCCAGTCTGTACCATTCTCTATCTCTTCTGCATCATTAAGTCCATCTTGATCCTTGTCCGCCTCTGTGGGGTCGGTATCATAGAGAATCCACTCTTCCCAGTCTGAAAGGGTATCTGAGTCGGTATCATTAAGCAATGGGTCCGTACCTATGTCTAGCTCGAGCTTGTCGCTGAGAAGGTCATTGTCTGTATCAATAGAGTTCGGGTCAGTACCGTATTCATTCCATTCTACTCCATCACCCAGTGTGTCGCCATCAGTGTCCCAAGACGTTGGAGAGGTCAATGAGAAATATACTTC
>Ga0209427_10000238_pt1 | contig 55090 bp, 54 predicted proteins | sample DeeMarSWOR136_30_FD_187465 | JGI IMG/M metagenome (GOLD analysis project Ga0209427, IMG submission 187465) | Marine sediment microbial communities from White Oak River estuary, North Carolina - WOR-1-36_30 (SPAdes) (version 2) | ecosystem: Environmental > Aquatic > Marine > Intertidal zone >...
GGGGGGCGTCCATGAGGCCCCCGCTCTGCTCGGGGAGGAAGGAGCGGCTGAAGTTGAGGAGGGGGTCGAGGCCCAGCATTATGGCGTCCTCGTCCCCGTCGCAGTTCCTCCGCTTCGCAGCGTGCCAGAGGGGGTGGGCGTAGCAGACCCGGGCCTTCGTGTAGCCTATCACCCTCCCGATGATGGTCGCCGAGGTGTGGGGGGCGAGGCCGTGGATGAGCAGCCCTACCGTCTCCTCCGGATCCTTGATGTTGTAGAACGGCTCCAGGTTGTAGAACCTGGTCAGGAGGTCGTCTGTGAACCTCGAGGCGTCGACGAGGTACTTCCTGCAGTCCTCGGGGAGGACGACGTCCTGGACCTTGAGCTCGAGCATCTGGTCCGGGGACTCGAGGGGGGCCCCTTCAACGTCGTGGGTGTAGCCGAGCTCCCTGAGGCGCTCCACCGGGACCCCCACCTCCCCAGGCTTGAAGTGGGTGAGGGGGACGTCCGTGATGTCGTACCTGAGGGTCCCGTCCTTGAAGACCGAGAGGTCGTACCGGGCCCTGAGCAAGCCCTTCTCCAGGGGCTCGGGAACCCTCTCCTTGTTCATCAGGCTCTTCACGCACTTGACCCTGCCCGGCAGCCCCTCGCCGAGTTGGTCCCCCACTACCTTCCACGCCGAGTCGAGGAGCCCCCTCAGGTCGACGGCCTCGGTGGCGTAGCTCACCGCGTCCACGTTGCACACGGGGCACCTCTCGCTGTCCAGCTCCCTGTCGCACCTGGGGCACCTCAGCCTTGTTACAGTCTCCTCACCGCATTCGGGGCAGATGACCCCGGAGGACCTGGTGCCGCACCTGGGGCAGCGCCTGTCGACGATCTCCACCTGCGTGGTCCTGCCCCTCTCGGCCTTCAGTATGTCCCTCTGGGGGCCCCCGGCGTTCCCAACAGGGAAGAGCACGTGGACGTAGGGGGACATCTTCCTCTCCTTGGCCTTCTCGGGGCGGCCCATCCGGGCGCCTATGTGGACAGGCGCCTTCTCCCTCACGTCGACGCCGGAGATGCCCCTGACCAGCTCCAGCGTCGGCTCGTCCTTCGCCTCAACATACAGGCGGTCCAGAGCCAGGCACCGCTCCAGGATCGAGGCGGCCTCGCCAAAAACGACCTTCTCGTCGACGACCCTGTGCGGGATGAGCAGGTCCTCGAGGGTCTCCTTGTCCGTCTCGTCCAGCCTCAATTCCTTTGGCCCGGTCTTCGGCCAGGCCCCGGCGAGGTTCTCCCTGAGCCTCAGCAGGGCCCCCCTCGTGATCTTTGACCAGAGGTAGGTGTACCTCGGATGGAGGGTCGCGCCCAGCGCCGCGACGCCGAGGGCCTCCTCGGGAGTCGGTTTGATCGACGGGTCTTCCTTGAACGCTCTGATCCTCTCCGGGGGCAGCCCGCTCTTCGCGGAGGCATCTTCTATCCCAGTTGCCTCAACGGACCTCTTCAGGTCGCTCAGCCACTGTTCCTCGTCGTACCCCGCCGGAAGCAGGGACTTGTTGTTCTGCAGGAAGTCGCCGGCGTTGATGAGGACGTCGCCGAGGGCCAGGATGGATTCGACGGAGCCCAGTAGTCTTTCGGCCTCCTCCTCGGTCTCCACCCTGACCACGCTACCCCCCTTCAGCAGCACCACGGGCGGCTCGATGGAGTCCACGGGCGTCACGGACGCCGACTTCCCGGGCAGCTCTATCCTGAGCTGCACCCCCGATGTGAGGAACCTATTGAGGATGAGCATGGTCGCGGGGTGGACCCCGACGGCCGCCAGGCCCGTGTTCCGGGCCCTCCCGTACCTGAGCCTGAAGCCCCCGACCCTGCTGGGGAATGAGAAGACCGGGCGGCCGACTATTATCTCCTCCATGAAGCTCGCCGTCGGCCTCGAGGGCTCCAACTCGGATTCGGATGCCTTGTCCCCGAGCCTCCTGAGCCACTCCCAGCCGTCGAGGCCGAGCTTCTCGCAGATGCCGCAGAGCTTAAGGGCGCGGCCGACGACGCCGTCAACGACGACGATGAGGGCGCCCCCCCTGAGGCGGTTCGTCTCTATACCGGGGATGTTCCTGAAGTTGGAGACCTCGTAGGGGTCGGTGGAGACCCCAGTCGCCTCCACGGGGAGGTTCCTGAGGGCGAGCTCTATGTCCTCGTCGGTGACGTGGTACTGGAACCTCCTGACCTCCTGCTCGTAGAGGCGAACCTCCTCGACGAACCGGCCGACGGTTCCGTCCGAGGGCTGATATCTCTCCAGGCCGAGCCTCTGCCTCACGAAGTCGGCGACGACGAGGGTGAGGGCCTGGGCTGTGCCGCCCGCCGGCCTTATCGGGCCCGCGAAGTAGACGGCGAGGTACTGGCTCCTGTCGGGGTTCTGCTTGATCTTGATCTCGGGGATCCCCTGGATGGGGGCGATGGTGACGCCCTCCGTCATGATGGCCAGGGCCGTGCGGATGGCCTGGTCGGCCGCCGCCAGCCTCTCGAGCCTCCCGAAGCGGCCGAGGACGATCTCCTCGGCGACCTTGAAGGCCATCTCCCGGCGGTCCATCTCCTCGAGCTGGCGCATCCTCGCCCCGATCCCCGGGGGGCCGATGAGCTTCTCTATGCGCTCGGCTATGTCCCGGGTTATCTGGGGCTCCGGCTCCAGTGCCGGATCCAATCCCTTCCCGCGAGCCCGCCTGGCGACCTCGTAGAGCCCCTCGACTCCTTCCTCTAGAGAACGGAAGTACTCTCGGTACTCTGGGGACATCCGGAGCTCGTTCAAGCCGCGGTCTCCGCTACTCGGGACTGTGGATCCTGCAGAGCATGATGGTGGACCACTTCGCCATCTCCCTTCCGGTGGCGGCCGTGTAGGCCTCCCCGGCTATACCGCTCCTCTTCGTCACGCAGGCGTCGCACCGAGGGTGCCTCATGTCGGATGGGCCGTCGCACTCCCCGCAGTTGAGGAGGAGGGTCTCGCCGAGGCCCCTCAGCGTGGTCCAGGAGTACTCGTTCTCGTCGTATACTGGCTCAAAGTCGGGCCAGATGTCGTAGAGCTTCGGCTTCATGAGCGCCTTCTTGAGGGCGCTGAAGAAACTCTCGAAGGAGGTCAAACGCTCACCTTCTCACGGACTCTATATGTGTCACCATCTCGTTTATTATATCCCTAACCCTGCCCGTCTCCTCCACGAGGTTGCCCGTTACGATTATGTCGGCGCCGGCCTCGACCGCGGTGCTAGCGGTCTCGCCGTCGCGTATCCCGCCCCCCACTATGAGGGGGATGGAGAGCTGGCTCTTGACCAGCTTTATCATGGCCGGGGGGACCGGGGCCTTCGCCCCCGAACCGGCCTCGAGGTACACAAAGCGCATCCCCAGGGTCTGGGCTGCCAGCGAGTACGCCATCGCCAGCTCCGGGCGGTCGTAGGGTATGCCCCTCGCCTGTCCTATGAAGCCCACGGTACCCCCCTCTCCAATGATGATGTACCCAAGGGGGATGGCCTCCAGGCCGTAGCTCTTCACAGTGTAGGCGGAGAGGGCCTGGGCGTCTATCACGTAGTATGTGAGACGCGAGTTGAGGAGGGACATGAACCAGATGGCGTCGGCGTGCCTGCTCACGCCCACCGTGTCGTTGGGGAAGAGTATGACGGGTATGTCCACGAGGGACTTGATCTTCTTTACGCCGTCGTCCAAGTCGTCCCTCGATGCCAGGGTGGATCCCCCGACCATTATGGCGAAGGTCCCCCCCTTCTCGGCCTCGGATGCTATCTTTGCGCATTTTGTGGGCCCCATTTTCTGGGGGTCGAGCAGGGTCATGTGGATCGCCCCCCTATCCTTTATCCCCTCGAGGATGTACTCTTCGATGGACCTATTCAACCACGGGCTCCTCCCTCGTTTCCCCGGCGTAGAACTCGTCGACGAAGCGGCAGTACGCGTCGACCTCCCCCATCTGGGACGTGTACTGGAAGGCCGCGTTGAGGCCACAGTTGCTGCATATGACGATGGCCCGGCCCCTCTTCTTGTCGATCGTCGCCTTCACCGTGTTCTTGCCGCACCTGGGGCACAGGTAGAGCTCGGGCAGGGTCCTCCTGACGATCTTCACGACCTTCCTGCGCCTGCGCCCCATACGCCTTACACCCACTATTTCGAGTTTGTATCATCCTTTGGCGGTACTAAGTCTTAAGATTAGTGGAGGCCGCCTCTTGTGCTCGTTGGTCGCGACCCGCCGGTACATCCTCCGAACGAGGCCCGTGTCGATGTTCAGATCGTCCGCGACCTCGTCCTCTGACATTCCCCTCTCCCTTCCGAGGAGGATGAGGTCTAGGACGTCGTATTTCACCCCCAGCTCCTCCTCATCGGACTGCCCGGGCCAGAGGCCGGCGGTTGGCGTCTTCCCGATTATGTCCTCAGGTATCTCCAGATGCCTCGCCAGCTGCCTCACCTGGTTCTTGTAGAGGTCCGCGATGGGCATTATGTCCGCAGCGCCGTCGCCGTACTTGGTGAAGTACCCCGTCAGCCACTCGGTCTTGTTGCCGCAGCCCATGACCATGCTCCTCAGGGCGTTCGCGTAGTAGTAGACGACCACGATCCTGGTCCTCGCAGTGAGGTTTCCGGCGGACACTCTGTCAGATGGGTCGTACAGCGGGATCGCGCCGTACATCACGCGTAACACGGGCGTGATTTCGACAGTGTCACACGTTACGTTGAGCGCCTCCGCAAGCCTCGTCACGTCCGTGATGTCACTCTCTGGCGTGATGTCACGCTCGGGCATGGTTAGGGCCCTCACCCTCGAGGAGCCCAGGGCCCTCGCCGTCAGCGCGAGGACCACGGATGAATCCAGTCCGCCGCTCACTGACACCACGGCCCCGTTGAGCCCCGAGATCTCGACCTGCTGCCGTATGAAGGAACTGATTTTCTCCGCCGTTTTCGCGGTGTCTATCTCCAGGAGCTTCAGGGATAACATGTGTCTAGAATTGGTCAATCCCGGTATAAGCGTTTTTCAAACACAATTTGTTATAAATTTAATATAATTTATTTTATTTTTATGATAATATGAATAATTTTCCGTTTAAACTCTGGGTTCATCTTTGAAAAAGATTATTTTGTAGGGTATACTGTTTTGTATACGGACGCACGAGCAATCGTGTCTGCGTATAGTGACCGAGGATGAGAAAATGTCCATGGAAAACGACCTTAAAATATCAATAGAACGTTCATTTAAAGACCCAATCGCCGCCATTCTATTAAAAAACAGCAATATTACAACCATTCAATATGAAAGCCTAATAATAGATTATATTTCAGATTATATATCGGATAAAGAGCTTACTTATGATAAAAAGGCGTTATTAAGGTCCAAAAAGGTCAGCAAGGGTTCATTTAACCGTACTTTGACCCAAGCCAGGGCGAACATAATATCGGCCATATACACCGTCCTCCTTTTGTTCTACATCGGCATCTTCGAGACACCGCCCTTCGAGGAGTACAAAAACCTGACCGAGAAATTGAGTGAATACCTCGCATTGATCCGAGTCTCTGAGGATCCTCAGGCCAGTCAGCTTCTCAGGAGGATCGAGGAAGAGTTGAGAAGAGGGATCCAGTCCTTGGCGGAGCCAAAGGCTTTGAAAATAATGTGATATCACAACAAATCACACCCCTCATTCCTCCATAAAAAACCAATTTTCACTAAAATTAAATAACATTTCCCTTTTCAATAGGTCTTACTGAATTATAATTGCCACTAGTATTTCGCGTCGATCAGAATATGGTTATTTATTAAAAACGCCTTTTTTTTTAAAAATTAACAATTTATACCTTCTATTGCGAAAATATTATTAAAAAAGAGTTTAATGGTCTAAATAGTCGACAATAATTTAAATTATTGTCGCACAATGTTGCAGGGATCCAAATCCCTAAATTCATTATTCTTTTAGAAGAATCAATTTCGTTTTTATTTCAAGTTCTCAACAATCTACATTTGTTTTTTTTGAGGTTTTTCAGGTCGTTCGTGACAATTTCAAGCACGTTCCTTTGTGATTATTTGTGATATCACACCTGATTATCCCTACCATAGGTAATTCATAGTCCCGAGAGCCCGTATTTTGTGACCTACCTATCAGTATACCCACGTTTGACAAATTCAGTGCGTTACCAAAAAAGTCAATTTTCGAGTTTATTTTAATAAAAAAACCTATTAAAAAAAAGCTTTTAAATCTCAAGAGTTTTGGGGTGGGAGTTCGTTTTTTGAGACGTACAAGGACTAACTCAGCCTTTGATTCTTCATGTGATTCATCGCATCTCACATGTCCCCTGTGATATTACGCTTGACGCCTGTGACATCATACAATGGAGCTGAGGTCACACCCCATCACAGGGATGCAACACGTGATATCCTGTGACGCCGTGAGGCCTGATCCGAATCACGCATCACGATGATGGAGATTTTCTACACATTAATCGGAGTTCCTGAACAACCTAGAAAAAAGCATGATCGATGTCAATAAAAAAACAAGCGAGAACACTGGAAAGGCCTCATGACCTCAGTTAAACAACTCCAATAATAGAAAACAATAAAACAACAGGCAGCAGATTAGAGATCAGTAGAGCCTCATCGTGCAGTGAAGAAAATTGGAGTTCCTCTTCGCGACCCTGTCCTTCCTTGCGATCACGATGGTGGCCTCCTTCATCTATTACAAACGCATAAGGCAGGCGCAGGCGGAGTACGAGGGGTCCAAGGACCTCGTGAGGAGCATAACCCGAGGATTCGTCAGCCAGGTCGAGAAGATCTCAAGGTCCATCGTGGGAATACAGCGGGACGCTTCGGACGCCCGGCACATGGCCGGCGAGGCCCTCGACGCCAGCCGCGAGGCGATCGGTGCGGCTGAGGAGAGCAGGGAGGAGACGAAAAGGCTCTCCGAGAGGATCGACGACACGGATAAGTCCATCTCCTCCATGAGGGAAGAGATCCAGAAACTTGCAGAGAGGTCGGCCGCCGCGCCGGTGCAGGCGAGAGTGGAAGCCCCAATACCAGTCGAGGGGGACGCTGTCCTCGAGAACCTGACTGACACAGAGCTCGAAGTCCTAGCCCTCATAGAGGAGATGGGGGAGGGGACGGTCCCCGAGATCAGGGAGAGAATCGGCAAGACTAGGGAGCACACGGCCCGGCTCCTGAAGAAGCTGTACGAGAGGGGCTTCATCGACAGGAACACGAGCGGAATGCCCTACAGGTACCACGTCAGGAAGGAAATCAGGGAGCTCATCCAGCAGCAGAAGGAAAGGATGAGACTCGCCGTCTGAGCCCGAGACGCGTGCGCATAAGCATTTATACGCCACACGGAAAGAGACGGAGTGGAGACTATGCATGAAGTATTGCAGATTTGAGGACGCGCCATGGTTCGAGCCCGTCGAGGGAGCCGAGATGGCCCTCATCGGCGACGGCAAGAAGATGACACTAACCAGGATCTACATCAAGCCCGGGGCCGTTTTTCCCGACCACTCCCACCCGAACGAGCAGATAGGGACTTGCATCGAGGGCGAGGGGGTCCTAACCTCCGGGGGCGAGGACCTGGAGGTCCGTGCAGGGGTGACCTGGACCATCCCGGCCGGGGAGCCCCACAGATTCGAGGCGAAGGGCGAGCACCCGGTTGTAATCTACGAGGCTTGGAGCCCGCCCAGGGAGGACTATAGGGCGAGGGCAAAACTGGTCTGAGTGCTTGGTTCAAGACAGTCCTGCTCGGAGCCTGGGATCGTGTCGGAAGAGCTCAGAGAGGCGCTCGGAAGGATCATCGAGGCAGGATACCAGCTCAGCGCCGACGGCTTCGAGTACCTCGGGACCTTGGAGGGCGAAGCCATCAAGGAGGTCGTCAGACAGGCGATCCAGGCGGCGGGGTCCTCCCCCCAAGACGTCACGATACTGGACAGGGGTTTCTTCCAGAAGGTGCAAGAAGAGGCCCTGAAGAAGGCCAGGGCACCGGACGCCGTCACTAGAAAGCCCGGGGTCAGGCCCCCGGCCAGCGACTATGACGCCCAGATCCAGGTCCTGGACGACGGGCCCGCGGAGCCCTCGGGGGATCTGGAGGGTTTCGTCGACTACTTCCGGAGCCGCTTCAGGAGCCTGGAGGGCATCCTCCGGCAGAGGATGGACGTGAGGGACGCCGTGAAGATAGGAAACGCCCTCGGAATGCCCCTGAAGTCCAAGGTCAAGGTCATAGGCATAGTGACAAACAAGAGGACCTCGGGGCGCCGGCTCTTCTTGGAGCTCGAGGATGCCGAGGACTCAATCACTGTGCTCGCCTCCGAGGGGGAGGCCCTGAGGAAGGGGCTCACCGTCCTCGAGGACCAGGTCGTCTGCGTCGACGCCGTCAAGTACAGGCAGGACCTCCTGATCGCCAACGACTTCATCTGGCCGGACACCCCGAGCCGCTCCGCGAAGAGGTCCGAGACGCCCCTCTGCGCCGCCTTCCTGGCCGACGTCCACGTCGGGAGCAGGTACTTCCAGAAGGAGCTCTTCCAGAGGTTCATCAGCTGGGTCAACTTGGAGGTCGGGCCCCCCCAGTCGAGGAGGCTCGCCTCCCACATGAAATACGTCGTCATCGCGGGGGACCTAGTGGACGGGATAGGGATCTACCCGAACCAGCTGCGGGAGCTGGAGATAACGGACATCCACGAACAGTACGAGGCCGCGGCCCACATGCTCTTCGAGCTCCCTGACTACGTCGAGGTCATCATCCTACCGGGAAACCACGACGGGGTCCGCAAGAGCCTCCCCCAGCCCCCACTCCCGAAGCAGTACGCCGAGGCGCTGTGTGAAGACGAGAGGGTTCACCTCCTGGGGAACCCAAGCCGCATCCTCCTTAACGGTGTGGAGGTCTTCATAAGCCACGGGAAGGCCCTGGACGATGTCCTGAGCCAGGTGCCAGGGATGGACTTCAACAACCCGCTGAGCGGAATGGAGCTGCTCCTGCGGTGCCGCCACGTGGCGCCGACTTACGGCTCCTCCACGCCCATCGCTCCCATGAAAGAGGACAGGCTGATAATCCACTCGACCCCCGACATCTTTCAGATGGGCCACATCCACGTCTACGGATCAAGAAAGTACAAGGGAACCACCCTCATCGCCTCGGGGTCGTGGCAGGAGCAGACACCGTTCCAGAAGAGGGTCAACCTGGAGCCGACGGTCGGGGTGGCCCCCATAGTGGACCTCCAAACCCACCAGATAACGCCACTCGACCTCAAGAGACTGGGCTGAGGCCACGGGCGATGAGCCCGGCCACCCTCACCGGCTCAGGTATCCTGCTCACGACCGCGGAGCCGCGGAGAACCTCCTCCGCCCACTCGGGGGACCCGCCAACGACCTCGAAGTAGGCGGGCGGCTCCCGCGGGAGCGTCGTGACCTCGTGAACGGGCCCCAGGTCTTCGATTATCTCCCACCGCTCGTGCCAGTCCCCGAAATGCCCCTTGAGGGCCGCCAGCATCCTCTCGTTGTCCGGCCTAGTACCTGAGTAGACGATCACCGGAATCCTGGTCTCTTTGAACAACCTGCGGGGGTCCACGACGTTGAAGCCGGCGAATGTGATCCCCCCGAGTATGACGGCCTCGGCCTCCACGCCCTCAAGAAGGCCCAGAAGCTTCTCCGTGGCATCTAACCCGTCCACCCGGATCCTCGCCAGCATGACCTTCCTGATGAATCCGGACTCGGTCAGTACACCGCACAGATAAGCATAGGACTTCTCTTTTTGAAAAGCGTGGAAGCTGCCGTCCTCCACCCCGAAGAGGGGGGGCCCGCTCGCCGAGTCATTGGTTGTCAATACTTCTCAATCTTTCCGAAGATGTCGGACCTCATAAGAAAGTAGGGATAGAGGCTCCGGGGGACCACCATGGTCCCGTCGTGCACGACGATCCTGTCGATGCCCACGAGGGCCTCCTTGTCGAGGTCCTTCTCGAAGGTGAGCCTCCCCGAGGTCTCGATCCGGAACGGGCCCACCTCCTCTTTCAGGCTGGCCACGTCCTTCTTCGAGAGGGAGATCTCCCCGTCGTTCTTGAGGACGAAGGCGCCGGGGGACTTCCCATTTGAGCTGTTTCCATTGTTCTCGTAGTCGCCATTGAGAAAGCCCTCCAGGGCCTGGTTAACTACCTCTGCTACCCGCTTGCCGTCCTTCTTTGCCATCGTGAAGACCTCGTGGTACAGCTCTGTATCGAGCCCACGGATGGCGACGGTCTTTCGGGGCATATGAGCACGTCCGCGGAGAATGTTTACTTGTTTACATGTTAACAAGTAATCTTATAAGAATATCGCATAGGATGATAGTCCGCCGCCCTTTGGGAAGTTCTGGGGACGGTGTCACGGGTTGGACGCGGTGTTGATCAACGATAAGAGGCGAGGGAATAAAAAACCGTCGACACCGGTCTCACCAGATAAGAGCAACTTCCTAAAGTATGTAGAGTTATACCGCAGGTTATTATTATTAAACGAAGGCAACAACCTGGCCACCACCCTCAAGAACATACAGGAGTTGCTCTCCTTCAGCGAGAAGATCTTCTCCTCTTCAGCCATAGCGGAAGCTTTCCTTTATTTTTGCCTCCACGGAGCCTCCACGGCCTGGGTCCTCCAGAGTGAGCTGAACATGCCCGAGGCCACCGCCTACAGGGCCCTCAAGAGGCTCAGATCCCTCGGAATCGTCCTCCCTGCGCTGAAGGTTTCTAAGCCGAAGAGCTCCAAGGGAGGGCCCCGCCCCACCGTATGGGCTCTAGAGGGCGCCTCCACCGAGGAGGTGGCCGGTGCCATGAGGCTCCACTACAAGATGCTGAGCCCGAAGTTCAGGGTCGCTGAGGAGGTGGCCCAGACCATCATTGACGAGTACCTCTCCGTGAGGAACGTCGAGGAGATCTCCTACAGGGAGATCGTGATCAAGGTGAAGGAGCTGCGCATTCCCTTCCGGACCCCGGACATCGCGAACCTGGCCGCGAACTACCTCAACGAGATGGGGATAAAGGTCTGGAGATAAAGTCCTGAAACCCTGACTCTCACTTTAGGCCGTAATACAGGACACCCTTTCTAAGATCTTCCCGGACCTCCCCCTTTTTCCTAAGGTAGACGAGGTGGGCGAGGGTCTCTGCGGCCGCCATGCGCTTGGTCCAGAAGCGCATTCTGGGCCAGGGGTGGCTGTCCCAGCTCACGGATGCGGCAACCTGAAAGACCGTCTTTTCCCCGTCGCTGAGGGCGGTCTTGACTTCATCGCACCGGATCAGATGGTGGAGCTGAAGTTCCGATATCCTGCCCTCAAGGTCGTGGAAGATTTGCTCGTGCGCGGGAAGGACAGCATTCACCTGGAGGTCCCTTAGGCGCTCAAGGGAGTCCAGGTAGTCCCTAAGGGGGTCTCCCCCCACGTGGGAGTGGAGACTAATGTGAGACGTTATCCTCGGGAGGACGTGGTCCCCGGAGTACAGGAAGCCCTTCTCGGCGTCGTAAAGGCAGATGTGCTCTGGGGCGTGCCCGGGGGTCCAGATAACCCTCAGATCGGAGCCCCTCAAGCCGATCGTGTCACCGTCGTCGTGAAGCTCATCTATGTCAACTATGGGCCGGGGTCGTCTCACGGCGCCCTCGAACTTCCCCAGCATGTATATGTACCTGCTTCCCCCGAGAAGCCTGAGCTCATCTGCACGGCCTCTGCTCCCCCCGCTCTCGGTTTCTACCTCCTTCCTCTGCATTTCGACGGCCGAGCGATGGGCGTGGATCACTGCCTCTGAGGCCGAGCGGACCCTCTCCACGAGGCCGATGTGGTCCCTGTGGAGATGGGTAAGCACTACGTGTTCGATGTCGGAGGTCGCGAGGCCGACCGACCCGAGCTGCTCTTCGAGGGCCGAATAAGCATCGTTCGTGCCGACGCCGGTATCGATGAGGGCAGCGGTGTCCCTCAGCAGATACGAGTGTGTGCACCCGAGAGGGTTGAACCTCATCGGGATCTCCAGCTGGTAGACGCCGTCGGACACCTTCTGCATACGGGGTACACCTCTGAATCGGACAGATTCCGAGGCTTTAGGGTTTCTGGTCCAGTATAGCATGCATCGTGTGCGCTCTTGTTCCGTTACCGTCTATGAAAACATAGTTTAGTGTTCCAATAAGCATCGTGTTTGTGCTGGCAAACGATAAATAGCGTACAATAAACCTACTGCTCTGAGGATAAAAATGGATTCCTTTTCCAGGGAGAAGCAGACCGCCGTCGACTGGGTGGAAGACAACAGGAAGAGGCTATCCGATTTCGACAAGAGGATCTGGCACTACGCCGAACCCGCTTTGAGGGAGTACAAATCGGCCAGAGCGTACGTCGAGCTGCTGCGGAGCGAGGGCTTCAGCGTCGAGGAGGGAACAGGAGGCATGCCGACCGCCTTCATGGCTACTTTTGGGGAGGGTAAACCGGTGCTAGCCTCGTTCGCCGAGTACGACGCGGTGCCAGCGAACAATCAGGCCGCCGTCCCGTACGAGAAGCTGAGGGACGAAAACCTCCACCCATATGCTGCGGGACACACAGACCCCCACTCCGCCCTGGGTGTCACTGCGCTGGCCGGGGTACTCGGGGCCAAGGCGGCCATGGAGGAGCACGGACTGAGTGGCACCCTCAAATTCTTCGGCGAGCCCGCCGAGAAGATATGCATCTCGAAGCCCTACCACGCCGCAAAGGGGTACTACGATGACCTCGACGCCTGCATCCTCTACCACCCTGGAAGCGTGAACCGGGTGGTCTGGGAGACCCAATGCGGAGCCTACTGGAACGTGGCGTTCACCTTCGAGGCCCACGAGCCTGAGAAGTGGTCCTCGCCAGCGGGGAGGGTGGGCTGGTTCAGGGCGAACCCCGGGCCCCTCGACGCTGTCTGCCTGATGTACACGATGACGAAGTACACAAAGGAGGCGATGCACCCCAGGACCGCCGGCTGGACGTTAACCGAGTACATCTCGATAGGGGGGCAGAGCAACACCGCGCCGCCCATGATAAGCCAGATAACGTACGCCTTCCGCTCCCCAACCCTCGAGATTCAGGAGAAGACGCACGAGTTCCTCAGCCGGAACGCCAGAGCGGTGGCTGAGGCGTGCGGATGCAGGGTCACGGAGCGCGTAGTCACCAAGACCCGCGTCGGCCTGTTCAACAGGACCATGGCGGAGATGGTCGACCGGAACCTCCGCGTCGTGGGTCCTACGAGGTACGGCGAGGAGGCCAGGGAGTTCGGGAGGGAGATCCAGCGCAACCTCGGGCTTGAGCCGATGGAGGACCCCCTCACGGAGGACTGCCAGAGGCTGCTCACGCCGGAGGAGGGCGAGGAGATGCTGAGGAGAGATCTGCCCGGGTGGGTGGAGCACTACTCGTCGGACGACTACGTCGAGTACACGTGGCACGCTCCCTCGGCCCGCCTCTACACAGCGAAGGCCGTCCTGAGGCCCGCAGAGGGCTTCCAATATCCCAGCTGGGCGAGGCTTGCGATGACAGGTGAGCCGAGCACGATAGATCCCATGATCTTTGTCGGAGGCAAGACGCTGGCCACCAGCTTCGTCGAGCTTCTCACCGAACCCAAACTTCTGAAAGGGGCCTGGGAGGAGTTCAAAGAGCGAACGAGGGGCGGCATAGGTGGCTCCAAGTGGGTAGCGCCACTGCTTCCCCCGGACCTGGATCCGCCCATAGACATGAGGTGGCCGGAGTACATCAAGACGGAACGCGGAGAGGAGTGGTGGATACCCACACCTTTAAAGAAGTAGCCCACGGGTTCAACCCAGTTTCCCGTCGATCAATCGCTCAAAAAAATACCGCCATAGATATTCGACGCAGCTTCATCGTTCGCGTTTTACCATCGTCGACGCCTCCATGTGGGCCCTCCTCAGGGGCTCAGGGAATCTGCCCCCCGAGACCGTCTTCAGGACCATCTCGACGCTGGTCTCTAGGGATATCCTGTGCCCTACGGAGACGCAGACCCTCGAGCCGCCACCGTCAACCTCCGCGCCGACGACCTCGCCGTCGTAAGTCAGTGGAGCCCAGCGGCCCCGCCTCTCTCCAACATTGCCCACGAGGGGCCGCTCTGCGACGCCGATGGTGGGGGCATCCAGAGTCAGGCCGACGCAGGACGCGAGGCCGCAGCCTCGCGGGTGGGCGACCCCGTGACCGTTCACGAAAAGCAGGTCGAATCCCGAGACGAGCCTCGCGGCAGCCTCGATGACCGGGGCCTCCCTGAACATGAGGTACCCGGGGATGTACGGGAAGCGGACCGGTTCGGACGCCGACGCAGTCTCCAAAAGCCCGAGGTCCCCGTCCATCACGACGCACGTGGCGCAGGCCTCATCCCCGCGATATGCGGCGTCTGCCCCGGCGAGCCTCATTGCCTCCGTGAAATCATCCTCCCGTATCACGCGTTTGGCCATCTCCCGCTGCAGTCCCGCAAGCCGCTTGAGCAGCCCGTCCGAGACGAAGTCGGAAAAGACGGGCGCATCTGAACCCAGGATCGTCACGGTCTTCGAGAACTTTTTGAAGTCCTCTCTTTTGAGCGCCCAAGCCACGGCATTGACCGCGACGGGGTCTCCGAGTGCGACCGCCAGTTCATGCGGGGTCGTTACCATGCCCTCGGGCACCTGCTCCAATAGCCCGAGCAGGTCCTGATACAGGTCCACGGACGGCGCCCTAGACAATTTCGGCTATCCTCTGTGGCCTGGTAGATATATGTCGCCTGACTGGGTTTAAGGATGATTTCAGAAAAAAATTTGAAGCTCGTCAGCTCCTCTCTATCTTCCAGCTCGTGCCCTCGGAGGTGTCCTCCAGGATCACCCCGACCCTCGCCAGGTCCTCCCTGATGATGTCCGAGAGCCGGTAGTTCCTCTCGGAGCGCAGCCTCTCCCTGAGGCCCGCCACGATCTCTATCAGGTCCTCGGTCAGCTCGCCTGCCCCCTTCCTCTTCTCGAAGAGGCCGAGGGTGCTCAGCAGCTCCCTGTAGGCCTCGTACGCCTTGAGGAGGACGCCCTTGTTGGGGCCCCCCGCCACGTAGCTGTTGATCGTCCCCGAGAGGGCGTGGAGGGCGTCTAGTGCCCCGTGGGTGTCGAGGTCGTCGTCCATCGCCTCCTCGAACCGTTTTCTCTGCTCCTGAACCTCGGCCAGGAAGGCCTCCTCCATCTCCGTGTAGTCTAGGTTCCTGTCCTCGCCCCGCATGGCGCCGTCGACGAGGTCCAGGGTGTTCTCGAGCCGGGCGGCGGAGTTCTTGGCTATCTCCATGGTCGCCTCGGTGTAGTCCAGCGGCCTCCGGTAGTGGACCGAGAGGAGGAAGTACCTGTAGGCCTCCGCGCCGAACTTGGAGATGACCTCGTCGAAGGAGACGTAGTTTCCCAGGCTCTTCGACATGCTCCTCCCGTTCACCATGAGGTGGCGCACGTGCATCCAGTAACTGACGAACTGCTTTCCCGTGAGGCTCTCGGACTGGGCGATCTCGTTCTCGTGGTGGGGGAAGGTCAGGTCCTCTCCGCCCGCGTGGATGTCAAGGGTGTCTCCTAGGAGGCTCCGCGTCATCACGCTGCACTCTATGTGCCATCCGGGCCGCCCCTTCCCCCAGGGAGAGTCGTAGTAGATGCCCCTCTCGACCTCTTCGGGGGTGGAGCTTTTCCAGAGGGCGAAGTCGTGGGCCGCCTCCCTGTCGTAGGTGTCCCCCGTCATCCTCTCCGTGGACCTAACTTTAGTGACGTCGATCCCGCTCAGCTTCCCGTAGCCGGGGAACCTGTCCACGTCGAAGTAGACACCGTCCCCCGTGACGTAGGCGACGCCCTTCTCCACGAGAGCCCCGATGAACTCTATCATCTGGGGGACGTACTCCGTCGCCCTCGGGTAGGTCGTGCTCCTCTTAAGGCTAAGCAGGTCGACGCCCCGGAAGAAGGACCTGATGTACCGGCCGGTGAACTCCCCGAGTGGGATCCCTTCCTCCCCGGAGCCCCTGATGGTCTTGTCGTCGATGTCCGTGAGGTTTATGATCATGAACACATCGTAGCCCCGGTACTCGAGCCACCGGCGGATGATGTCGCCCACGATGAAGGTACGGAAGTTGCCAATGTGGGGGTCCCCGTAGACCGTGGGGCCACACACGTACATCCCGACCCTCCCCGGATTGATGGGCTCGAACGGCCTCTTGGACCGCGTCAGGGTGTCGTAGAACATTATCCCCTCTGGCTCATCCGTGGTCAATTCTGTGCATTCCTCCATTTCCCCTAGAAACGGCTAGACGAGGCGGCGAGACCGTTCTTATCCTCAGACTTTTTGACACAATAGTCTCAATCTTCCAGTCTAGCATGGAAAGGGACAGGGGAACTCGCATTTAAACTTAAGGGTCGCTTGATCCGTCCACTCGCCTATGACAGCTTTTCATTGAGGCGCCTGACCGACTCGAGGAGCCTCCGACGGCCGGCCTCCGCAGTGAGCTCGCTCCTCGTGCGCTCTATGACTCCTCTCGCCGTGTCGAGCTTCCTCCTCAGCCCCCTGAGGAACGGGGTCTCCTCCATGGAGACCAGGCTCAGGTATATCCTCTCCATCGTGCCCAGCAGCGCCTCCGCCCGCTCGATGTCCCCCTGGCGGAGGGCGTCGAGCGCCTGGCGCCTGAGCTCGCCGGGTACGTCTCCGAGCCCCAGCAGGTAGGTGCCGGAGGATACGCCCACCTCGCTCGGGCTCGGGAACGCGTTCGAAGTCTTCAGCTTGAAGATTATGGAGGCCTCAGAGTACTCCTCCCGCGCCGCGCTGACCTCATCGAACCTCCCGATCTCCGCGTGCTCGCCGATGAACTCTATCATTTCGCGCAAATATCTGCCGGCCTCCTCCAGTTTCTCTCTGGCCTCTTTGATCGACCCGCCGTGAACGTGGAGGATCGCCTGCTTGGAGAGCACCCTCGCCTTACGCGCCCTGTCCATGACGTCGTCGATGGCCTGCTCCCTGAGCCTCAGCTCCTCAGCCGCCCTACTCACGATCTCCTCCAGCAAGGCCAGGCCCCCATCAAAGTATCTCTCGGAGCGCGTCCGCGGTGATGTTGCCGCCGCTGAGGATCAGGACTACCTTCTTCCCCTTCAGGTGGTCCCGTATCTTGTACGCGGCCGCGAGGGGGGCCGCGCCGGCGCCCTCGGCTATGGTGTGGGCCTTCTCGACGTAGAGCCTTATGGCGTCCCTGATCTCCTCCTCGGAGACTAGGACGAAGTCGTCGACGAGCTCCCTGAGCATCGGCACGGTGAGCTCGAAGGCTTGCCTTGTGGCGAGGCCGTCCGCGATGGTATTCGCCGTCTCCGTCGACTCGAGCTTTCCGCTCTTCCAGCTCATGTAGACGCTTGGAGCATTCTCCGCCTGAACCGCGATGACCTCTACTTCAGGGGCGACGGTCTTAAAGACGATACCCAATCCGGCGGCCTGGCTCCCCCCTCCGACGGGGACGATTACCGCGTCGACGTCAGGTAGGTCCTCCAGGATCTCCAGCCCCGTGGTGGCGACGCCGGCGATGAGGAGGGGCTCGTTCGCGCTGTGGATGTACCGGAGCCCCTGCTCCTCGGCGATCCGCTCCGAGTTGACCCGGGCCTCGTCGAAGTCCCTCCCCTCGGCGATGATCTCCGCGCCGTAGCTCTTGATGGCCTCGACCTTGTCGGGGTTTGCACCAGCCTGGACGCAGACCGTCGCCTTCACGCCGAACATCTTGGAGGCGAGGGCTATGGACTGGCCGTGGTTCCCAGTCGAGGCGGTGATCACTCCCTTCGCCCTTTCCTCGGGGCTCAGCTGGGAGACCAGATTTATCCCGCCCCTTATCTTGAAGGCCCCCGTGGGCTGGCAGTTCTCGTGCTTGACGTACGCCTCGAACCCCAGGAGCCTGGAGAGGCTCAAGTATTGGATGAGGGGCGTCTTTGTGAGGTACGGGGCTATCCTCTTCCTCGCCCTCAGGACATCTGTGAACTTAGGTGTAGTGTACATGCTTACCGCGACTATGATATTACCACGGCTTATATCTGTGAGCTTCGCCTATGGATTATCTTGTCCCTAATGCGCCACAGAGACTACGTAGAGGTGTGCGCATAGATTCCTGACACTTGTAGCGACCTTCAAGGCGTTTAAATTTGATACGCCACGAAGGATCGATGCCGAAATCCGTGTCAGAGTAGTCTCCTTCCCAGAGTGTACGTTACTGGTAAATGTTTAATAACCATGATTTTGAAGCAATCAGTGGAGGATTTTAGCTGTGAAAAGCTACGTGAAGATCTATGGACCGCCGACCCTGAAGGCGATAAAGGAGCTCGAGAAGATCGCCATCAAGACTCCTGAGGTCTGCATCATGGACACCGTCATGTCCCTGGATCTGCCGAGGTTCGACACCCAGGAGGGTACGATGGACTTCTTCAGCGGCGTCGGCGAAATCACCATCGAGCGCTGCAACAACATCGTCAGCAAGTCCGGGGAGACCCTCGGGGAGCATGACTTCTACTTCGAGTGGTTCACCGAGCCCGGAATGGAGCACATCAACGACCTCATAGGGAAGATCGATGAGGCTCTGGCACCACTTGGGTGCAAGTACACCATCACGACGAAGTAGACCGAAGGGCGAAGAGTTCTCATACCCCTTTTTTAAAAAAGATAGGATGAGAAGCTATCGAATATTTACTCCATTTAAGAAAATGGATCCCTTTTGGCATAATGCCCTTGGCCCATCCCTAATTCTTGTAGCGGTCTACGAAGGCGAACTTCTCGAAGGGGAACCTCTCAGGCCTCTTCAGCTCTATCACCTTCTGCTCCTCCGTGAGGGAGTCTCTGAGCGTCTCCGAGTGCCTCCCCACATTGACGAGGGTGATGACCTGCATCTCCTTGGGTATTCCGAGGGCCTCCTTCACCTTTCCCTCCCTGTACCCGGCTATTGGGTGAGCCACTAGGCCGAGCTCAGTCGCCCTGAGTATGAGGAAGGCCGTGGCCATCCCGGCGTCGAACTGGTGGTACTCCTTCCCCCTTATCATGCAGTCGTCCTCCTTCCTACTGAAGACCGCTATGATCATCGACGCGTCCCTGACCCACTCGTTCCCCCTAGACAGGGCCTTGTGCAGCTCTGCAAGCACCCCTGGGTCCCGGGCGAAGACGAACCTCCACGGCTGGTTGTTGAAGCAGGACGCCGAGAGGCTCGCGCACTCGGCGAGGTCCCTGATCAACTCGTCGGTTATGGTGACCGGGTCGAGGGACCTGTAGGCCCGCCTGAGCCTGATCGCCTCCTTGACATCCAAACCTCGCGCCCGCCGCTACCCCTTGAGCTCCGAGAGCCTCTGCTTAACGGCGTCGATGTGGCCGGCAACCTTCACCTTCCTCCAGGCGTGGGCGATCTTCTCCTCAGGGTCGATGAGGAAGGTGCTCCTCACAACGCCCTTGAACTCCCGGCCGTACATCTTCTTCGTCTGCCAGACGCCGTACTCCTCCAGGACCCCGTGCCCCGGGTCGCTGAGGAGGGTGAGCTTGAGGTCGTGCTTGATACAGAAGTTCTTGTGACTCTTCACCGAGTCCGGACTCACCCCGAGGACCTTGGCGCCCATAGCCTCGAAGTCGCCGAGGCTCATGGTGAAGTCGATTGCCTCCAGGGTGCACCCCTTCGAGTTGTCCTTCGGGTAGAAGTAGAGGACCACCCAGCCGCCCCTGAAGTCGCCGAGGCAGACCTCCTCCCCGTCCTGATCGGGGAGGCAGAAGCCAGGGGCCTCATCGCCTATATCCGGCTCTCCGGTTTCAACCATGGATAAACCTCTGACTATGGGAGGGAATCGGAACGAGCCTATTTAAACAGGGCGCCGGGGGCCTCAGCCTCCTCGGTGCTCGTGTTCATGGGCGTGCCTGTGGAGGTTGAAGAAGGCCTTCTGAACGACTTCAGGGAGCGCCGGGTGGATGTACATGGAGTTATGGATAGGAGCGACTGAGCCGTCCCCGGCGTTCATGGCGGTTATGACCTCCTGCATCAGTATCGGTGCGTGGGGCCCGATTATGTGGGCTCCGAGGATTCTGTAGGTTCGGTCCTCGACGACGACCTTCACGAACCCCTCCTCGACGCCCATGGCGGCCCCCTTAGCCGTGTCCCTGAATTCGTAGACGCCGATCAGGACGTCGTGCCCTCGGGCCCTCGCCTCCCCCTCGGTCATCCCCACCGATGCCACCTGGGGGTTCCCGAAGACGGCGTAGGGGACGGCCAAGTAGTCCACGGGGACCTTCTGCTGGTTGACGAAGTTGTGCCAGGCGATCCCGGCCTCGTAGTTGGCGACGTGCTTGAACATGTGTTTCCCGATGGCGTCGCCGAAGGCCCAGATGCGCTTCTTGCTCGTCTCCAGGTACTCGTTCACCCGGACAAAGCCCTGGTCGTCCAGCTCGACGCCGGTCTTCTCCGTCTTCAGGAGGTCGGCGTTGGACCTCCGCCCGGCGGCGATGAACAGCTCCTCGGCTGAGAACGTCAGCGTCTCTCCGCTACCCCCGTCGATTGCTTCCACCTCTTTGAGGGACCCCTTATTTCGGGCTGCGACGCCCTCCACGCCCTTCACGACGGTCATACGTCTGGACATCACTTCCTCAAGGAGCTCGGATACCTCGGGCTCCGCCTGCTTCAGAAGGCGGGGGCTGCGGCTGAGGAGGGTGACCTCGGTGCCGACGCTGGAGAAGAAGTGGGCGAACTCGACGGCGACGAAGCCTCCCCCCACTATGATGATGCTCTCTGGCCTCTCGGTGAGGTCCCACACCGTCTGGCTCGTGAGGTATCTGGCGTCCTCCAACCCCTCGATGGCCGGTATTAGCGGCCTGGCACCCGAGACGATGAAGACGTTCTCCGCCTTCACGGGCTCGCCAGAGACGCTCATCGTGTAGTCCGAGACGAACTCGCCCACGTCGTTGTAGAAGGCCAGCCCCTCGGCGTGCCTCACCCCTGCCTCCATGTGCCGTCGGTCCTCCTCGACGAGCCGGCGGCTCCTCTCCATGATGAAGGCGAAGTCTATCTCCTCGATCTTGGCCTTGATACCCAGCTTCCCAGCTTCCTCTATGACGTTGATGACATCGGCGGGGTAGATCACCATCTTCGAGGGGATGCACCCCACGTTGAGGCAGGTGCCGCCGAGGGGGCCGGCCTCGACCAGGGCGACGGACATGCCGCGGTTCAGGGCGGCCTCGACGATGGACATGCCGGACCCGGAGCCGACGACGAGGACGTCGAAATCCTTCATCTGAATCGTCAGGGAATGGGGAATGACGGGTAAAAGACGTTTCTAATATTTTGAAAGGATTATTCGAGCTTCACCGTGCCATACTTATCGTAGTATTCGACCCAGAGGCGCCTCGTCTCCTCGTCCAGGCTGTCCTTGATGAGGTTGTAGATGATCTTGATGCTCTCCAGGGAGAAGACCCTGAGCCCCATGTCCTCCAGGTACTGGACCGCGCTCTTCTCCTCCACGACATCCCTGTCGCCCATTCTTTCCTGCCTGTCCACAGCTATGACGAACCCGACGACCTTGTGGTCGCCCAGGAGCTTCAGCTTCTCTACGCTCTCCACCTTCGTGGTCCCCGTGGTGATGGTGTCATCTACGACCAGGATCCTCTGGCCTGGCTTGAAGTAGCCGGCGCCGACGATGACCCTGTCCGCGGAGAGATCTCCGTACTCCTTCTCCTCCTTCCTGTCGTACATGTACCTCTTGTCCATTCCGTACAGCTCCTGGAGCCCCTCACAGGTCAGGGTCGCGAGGCTTATCCCCTTGTAGCTGGGGCCGAAGACGTACTCGAAGTCCTCTATCTGCCCCTGCTCCAGGAGAAGGGCGACATAGCTGGCGAAGGCCCATTTCACCGCCGCGAGGGACTCGCCGTCGGTGAGAGCGCCGAGGTTTACGAAGTAAGGTGAGGGGCGCCCGCTCTTAAGGATGAAGGGCTCCTCGGGGCTCGGCGCCATGCGAAGCGCCCCCTTCCTGATGAGTATGTCCAAGAAGATCTGCTCGATCTTCTCTCTGGAGACGAGGCCGCCCCCCTCAAGGGTGAAGGCGTCGCTGTTGATGTAGTCCAGGATTGAGCCGTAGTACAGGACGGAGCCGCAGTAGCCGCATCGGAGCCTAATGGTCTCCACCTCCCCCTGTGCCTCCACGTCGAACTTGGTCCTCTGCGGAGTGTACTTGTCATTCGTCGGGCAGAGGGGGTTGGGGCACTTGAAGATGATCTCGATCACCCGCGGCAGATGGACGCGGCGCTTCTCCTTGACCCTCCAGTCTTCGATGATGTTGAGGGTTGCCGAAGGGGCGACCAAGGCGATGAGGTCGATCTCTTTGGAGGTGAGGTAGGTCCCCTCTATCTTAATGAGGTCCTTCGTCCCCAAGCTCCTACTATCGACGTTCTGGGCGATAACGACCCTCGCCTTGGGGTCGAGCTTCAGAAGCCTCATAACGAGGAAGGCCTTACCGGCGGGGATGTGATCAATGACGATACCGTTCTCAATCTTGCTCACCAGAAGCTGCCTATCGGACATCCGGGGCTCCCCCATGAAACCTCACAACGTAGTTGAAAAAGCCTTCCCCGGACCCCGAACGCCCATTTGGGACTTATAAATCGTGAAAATTTGCCATGCCAGAGAATGTACCGCGAACCCTGACGCGGCTCTATCTCTACTTATTGGGGGAATCGTTTATACCTCTCGCCTGTCGAGAGTATTCGATTGGTATGAGTGGGACAGACAGGTCCTACGGAGATGACAGGGGCTTCAGAAGGGATTCCCCTGTCTCAGACTTCCTGGCCCGCCGCTCCGGGCCGATCGCGGTGCTCTTCTTGATATTGATCGTTGGCGGGGTCCTGGCGACGCAGGCCTTCGTCCGGGTCCCCGCGGGGTACAGAGGCGTACTGCTGACCTGGGGTAAGGTCGAGGAGAGAGTGCTACCTGAGGGGCTGAGCTTCATCGTTCCCATAGCCCAGTCGGTAGAGCTGATGAACGTCCAGGTCCAAAAGGCCGAGTCCACAGAGTCGGCGGCCACACTCGACCTCCAGGAGGTATCGGCCACGGTCGCCGTGAACTTCAAGCTCATGCCTGGGTCAGTCAACACGATCTTCCAGGAGCTACAGCAGGACTACGTCTCTAGGGTCATCAAACCTAACATCGAGGAGTCCCTCAAGGCTGCGACCGCCCAGTTCAGGGCCGAGGAGCTCATCACCAAACGCCCGACGGTTAAGTCGGCTTTCGATGACATCCTCAAGGAACGCCTCAGTGTCTTCAACATCGATGTGATCGCCGTTTCACTCACCGACTTCCAGTTCAGCCCCGCCTTCTCGGCCGCCATCGAGGCCAAGGTCACGGCCGAGCAGCAGGCTCTTGAGGCCAAGAACAAACTGGAGCAGATAAGGTACGAGGCCCAGCAGCAGATAATCCAGGCCGAGGCGGCGAAGAACGCCACAATAGCGCGGGCAGAGGGGGATGCTGAGGCGCAGATCATAGCCGCGAACGCCACCGCGAGGGCAATCGAGCTGATAACCTCGAGGATGACCCCGGAGTACGCCCAGTACCTCTGGCTGACCCAGTGGGACGGCAAGTTGCCCGCGGTCGTCGGCGAGGGCCAGGGCTACATAATCGACCTGGGCTCCCTCATAGGAGGGAGCAAGTAGGCCCCGGGCTCCTCTTTTGAACTCCATTTTTTAGTATCTCCGATTTTAGCGATGCATACACAGGCAGTTCACGGGGTCAAGGTTGATATAGAATCGGGTGCCATTATCCAAGCATGTCAGAGGATAAGCTCGAAGAGTTCTTGAGAACGGGCGGGGACTGGGAGAAGCTCAGGACCTCGGTGCCCGGGGTCTTCATCCAGAAGCTTCCGCCCTACAGGTCGTCCCCGGAGCGCCTCGCTGTGGAGGTAAACCCCGTGGACTCGTCAGGGAACCCAACGAAGAGGAGGGGCCTGCTGATAAGGAGCCTGGACGAGTTCGAGGCCTTCAGGGAGATAATTGTGGATGAGAAGCTGCCTAAGCTGCTCGAGATGCTGGATGCGGTGAACCCCGCGACGAGCCGGGGAGGCAGGAGAAGGGACGAGGACGTAATAGAGATCTAGGAGCCTCCTACTCTTAACCTCAACACCTTTTACAGGCGTTTCGACAAGATAATCGAGACCCTAAAAATGCGTGTGGTCCGTATACAACTCTGTCAAGAGCTAAAAATTCAGATCTATTTTCAATAGTGCAATCAGGGAAATCTGTCTTATATGAGCTCGGCGCCCAACTTCGTCAGTTCGAACTTGTTCCCGAACCTCCTGATGACGCCATACTCCGCAAGCATCTTTCTTATACCAAAGGGAACGGAGTCGACTATACACTCGCCATTCTTGAGGCCGACGAGGGCCTTCCTGTAGAACCGGAGCATGTTCCTGAAGCTCTTCTCCGCCGCCCAATCTTCAACTTCCACCGTAGCTCTAGCCATTCCATTTCGGAAAAAAACGTCAATACATATGAATAATATGGATTTGGAGTACACTATCTCTAGACGTTTTAGTCGACGTAAGATGATAATATTTGTAAAATGGAAGGGCGAAAATGAGCCCGAGGAGCAGTTTTGCCTCAAGACTTTGTTGCCGAACATGATTTCACTATTCCCTGTTATTCATATCGTGCATGGCTGCTTTTGGGCGCATTTCACCGAGGGCACATTATCCTTGCTTAAAAATCTATGGAGAAACTCTGATCCGGGTCGGCGCCCGCTTCTGCCGCGTGCCTGTCGCTCTCGGGAACGAAGAATTGGATGATCGGCATGCGCAGGCATCCGTCGATGAGGATCATCACTATGAACGGGGCGAGCGGGCTGACGTTGTCCCAGAGGAAGCCGCCGAGGATGGAGGCAGGGACCGCGAGGGCGTTGAAGGCTCCGTGGCTCATCGCTGTTATCCTGGAGCGCTGGTCCGGGTTGACGAGCTCGACCTCCTCGGCCGACCAGGCGATCCCCGTCGCGTCGTTGACGCCCATCAGGACCCAGGCCAGGACCAGGATCAGATCGTTCCCGCCGACGAGGAATATGGCCGAGGCAGCGTACATGATCATACGGCCCGAGATTATCATCTTCTTCCTCCCGATGGAGTCAACGAGCCTCCCCGACAGGGGCGAGAAGAGGATCTGGGTAGCGCTCCTCACCGTGACCATGTAGGCTATGGTCATCGCCGAGGCGCCGTGGACTACTGCGGCGTAGACCATCCAGAAGGGCCCCGCCATGCCTATGGAGATGGAGCCGAGGCTCTTCATCAGCACCCAGGAGCGGACCCCCCTCCTCCCGAGCACCTCCCTGTAGTCGTTCACCATAGTCCTCAGGGGCAGGGGGGCATCCCGACCAACGGGCCTCCGGCTAACCTCGAGGAGCCTGTAGACGAAGATCCAGGTCCCGACGAGCAGGCCGAACTGCAGCCAGTAGATCGGTCTGATCCCTGAGGCGGTCAGCCCCCCCGAGTAAGAGACGATGGCCCCCCCGACGAGGCCGGCAACTAGGATGGGGGCGAGTACGAAAACATTCACGAGCCCGTATATGGTGCCCCGCTGCCTGCTCTTGATGCTGTTCGCGTACATGGCCGCCCAGGAGGGTTGGACGATCCCGTCTGAGATCCCGGAGAGCAGGAAGGCGGGCAGGAGCAGGGTCCAGGTCCAGGCCCCGCCGTAGATGAGGGGCACCAGCAGCCCCACGAGGGCGCCCGCGAGGTAGATGCTCTTCCTGTCTCTCCTGTCGCTGATCCAGCCCGTGAGCAGGGCGAAGGCGGAGCTCAGGGCCAAGCCCACCGAGTTCAGAAACCCCAACTGGGTGCCCGTGGCCCCCAGCGCAAAGACGTACAGAGAGCCGTAGGGGTTCATGTTGTTAACGAAGCTGGTTATGCTGGAGCGGACTACCATCACCCTCAGGTTTGAGGGCATCCCCCTCACGAAGGCAACAAGGTTCTTGGCTCTGCTCAATCCTCGTAGCAGCGGCTCCCGATTCCTCAATGGATTTGAAAAACGGAATATCAACAATGTGGTCTATTAATCCACTGAATATTGCTAAAATTCAGCTAATATTGATGATTTACTAGGAGCAATTTAACGATTTTCAGTAATCCCCTGGCCAAGAAAATCTTTTAGGTGCGCCCGATGAAACAACAACACTTTAGAAACGCCATTAAAATCTCAACGAAAAACATCGACCGAATAAAGGCTGTGAACCTGCGCGTGGATGACATTATTTATCCTCGCCAAGTGTCGGATCCCAACGGATCCGGATTGTGACCAGGGTTCTCCCTTTCAAAATCTTTCCATTGCGTGGCCTCATGGAGCCGGGCCTATACCTCTCCCGCCGTGACTGCCCTGTTCTCCCCGCTGGACCTGAGGATCATGTCCAGGGCCCTCTGGAGGCCGAGCATCTCCCCGGGCCCAGTGAGGGGCTCCCCGTCCTCGAGGATGCATTTGACGAAGTGGGTCAACGCGGCGAGGTACGGGTCCCCCTCCTCGAATTCGACCTTCCTGTCGACATGCTCGCCTCCTTCCGTCGTATAGATCGTCGCGGACTCGAAGTCGAGCCCTGCCCTGTCCCCCAGCAGATTCAGGTAGAAATTGGACTTCGCGATGTGCGATGCCCAGCTCACCTCTAAGGAGACAGAAGTCCCGTTCCTCATCCTCAGTAAGGCGACGGCTAGGTCCTCCACATCGAAGACCCCCTCCTGCTCGTGGGTCCCCCACTCTCCCAGCCCCGTCCTCTCGGGACCGAACTTGGCGTAGCTTGAGGCGTATGCCGCTTCAGGCTCGAAGTTGGACATGAGCCAGAGGGCCAGATCGAGAGCGTGGACCCCTATGTCGTATATGGGGCCGGCTCCGGCGTCCCTCCGCCTCGTGAACCAGCTTCCCCAGCCGGGGATGCCGCTCCTCCTCATCCACCCGCACCTCGCGTAGTAGACCTCTCCCAGCTCCCCGCCGTCGACTCGGGGCTTCAGGGCCCGGGTGGCCCCCCGGAACCTGTTCTGGAGACCGATCAGGAGCTTGCAGCCGCTCCTCTCGGACGCCTTGACCATCCTCCTCGCCTCAGAGAGGTTGATGGCCATCGGCTTCTCGCAGTAGACGTGCTTCCCGGCCTCGAAGGCCTCGACCGTGACCGTCGAGTGGAGCACGTTCGGGAGGCTCACCACGACAGCGTCGACGTCGTCGCGCCCAAGCAGCTCCCTGTAGTCGCCGTAAAGGCCGGTCTTCGGGAGGCCGGCCTCTCCCCCGAACCTATCCAAAGCAAGGGGATTCAAGTCGCAGGCAGCGACTACCTTCGCCGACTCCATCTGGAGGAGCCTCTTCAGGTGGTAGAGGCCTATGCTGCCGCAACCGATCACTCCGAACCCGACTATTTTCAAGAAGGGACCTCCGACAATTCAAGAATCGGGTTTTCACTATAAAACTGTGATTTTCTCATGAAATAGGTCTGCTTCATTGCGTTTTCATGTTCGAGCATGCCCACATGAAATCGACCTGTTGAAGTACCAGATCTTCTTAAAATCCTCGCGAGAGAGCCTCATTTCCTCATGGCTCCTTGAGTTGACTAGAAGTCACCCTGTATCTTATTCTTTTGACTTCTCAGACGCTGATTCTAATCGGTGAGGATGAGAGTCTGGTTCATCCCCAGAAATGTCACCGAATTTGGGCGAGCGTGAAAACTACAGTTCAGTTGTCACGTTATGGTAAATATGCTCGGGCGTGCGCTGTGATCTCGCGTTTATGCCACCCTCTTGTGATGATTCCGTTGTGTATCAATATTCTGCGGATGCTCTTGGGGAGTTTGAAAATCGCGGCGTTCTGATCTTCTGATTTCAGGATCTTCATCAGCTCCTGTCTGTTGTAATCGATCATGTTGCGGAATGACTTCTCTTGAAGCGTCATCCCCGTCATACGAAGGAATCTCTCGTTGTGTTTGGCGTGTACCTTGTCTCCTGTGAGGACTGACTGATTCTTTTCTCGGATCTGTTCTTGGGCCCTCCGCGCCTGTTTGAGTTCGGGATCTCCATTGTACCGCATTATTTTCAAGTCGTTTAATACAACCCATCGATTGACCCCAAGTTGAGTGGCTATATCCGAGTGTTTGAGGTCTTCGCTTATTCCTCTAAGGATTATTGGACGACGCTCTTGTCGCTCACGGATAAAGTTTGACATTTTCAATTTTTCATCTCGCACGCGGGACTTGGCCAATCTCGCTCGCGCGCGATTTGACAAAATCCTACTGTATATAGTTAGGAGGGTGGCTAATAAACTGGTATGTTGGGCTCCACACCTCGTGCGTATTTAACGCGTGGCCCTACAATTCATCCAATTGTAAATGTAGAAATTGGGTAAAACATGTAAAGAAATCAGTTGAAAAATTAACTGGGACAATCTTCGCTTCTCCATTACAAGAAAGGGGGTATAAGGAAACGTCAAAAGTGGTTTGTTGGGGTTTTCATGAAACACAATGTAATATAGAGAGTATATATTCAATAGTGTTGCCCAAGCGGGAGCGTCCAAGGGTTTAAAGGAGCGTAAGAATCCTCGACGCTGAACCTAAGAGACGGGCTTCAAAGGACTCTATGGGCTTTGGCTCAAAGAGTACCTGCGTCTCCTAGGTGAGAACGCTTGGGCACTTTCATTTTAGAGAAAATTAATTTTCACGCGTATACGCGCGCTAAGCCGAATAATAAAAACGGGGGTCTATCGCATCAATTCGTCCAAATTTTCCCTGCAGCGTCTAGCGCACTCGAGCGGCTCGAACGGGTACTTCTCCTGCTCGACGATGTACCACTCCGTTCCACCCACCGTCTCACACAGCGCGAAGAACTCCTCCCACAACATCTCTCCCTTCCCGATCAGCGCGTTCTCGTCCACGGGTGAGAACTCCTTCAGGTGGACTGTTACGGCGCGCCCGGGGTAGCGCCTTATGGTCTCCAGAACGGCCTCGGGGCTCACCCCGCCGAGCATCGCGTTCCCCGTGTCCAGCTGCATCACAACCTTCGGCGATGCCGCCCCGAACAGGACATCCCAGGGCAGCTCCCCGTCCAATGGCTGGAACTCGACTGCGTGGTTGTGGTAGCCCACCTGCATACCTTCGGGCCCTAGCCTCTCCGAGATAACGTTCAGCAGTCGGGCCGCCTCGAGCCAGGAGGCCTTGGACCGCCTCATTTCCTCCGGTAGCGAGGGCACTATGAGGAACCTGTTCCCCAGGGCCCTGTTGAACTCGATGGATCTCTCCAGCTCCTCGTCGAGCAGGGTCTGTATGTTTACGTGCGTCCCCGCCACTCCGAGCCCGAGGTCGTCCAGCATTCTCCTCAGCTCGTCCGCACCCCTGCGATGGTAGCCCGCGAACTCGACCCCCTCGTACCCCATCTCCGCCACGGCCTCCAGCGTCCCCGGGAGGTCCCAGGCGCAGTTCCCGCGGACAGAGTAGAGCTGCAGCGCGACCGGTATCCTCTTCACGAGCCTGATCCTCCTGTACAATTCCTTTAACTGCTGTAGGCAATATAAGATCTGGGAGTGTTCGGCCCTGGAGAGGCTGGGTGTTGGTTTCATAGGCTCGGGCTTCGTTGCAGGCTTCCACGCGTCGGCCTGGACCGGCGTCAGGGGAGCCGAGATCACGGCCGTGTACAACGTCAGGGAGGAGAGCGCGAGGAGGCTCTCGGCCCGGGTGGAGGGCCTCGGAGTTGGGAAACCGAGGGTGTACACTGACCTGAGGGAGATGCTCTCGGACGGCTCGGTAGACGCCGTCTGGATCCTGAGCCCCAACTTCACGAGGCTGGAGGTCGTGGAGACCATAGCCGAGGAGGCGGCCCAGGGCAGGACCAACCTGGTCGGCGTCTGCTGCGAGAAACCCCTCGCCAGGACCGCCGATGAGGCAGAGAGGATGGTCGAGTTCGTCGAGAGGGCCGGCCTCCTCCACGGGTACCTTGAGAACCAGGTCTTCGCCCCCGCCGTCGCCAGGGGGAAAGAGGCAGTCTGGAGGTACGGGGCCAGGTACTCGGGGAGGCCCTACCTCGCCCGGGCGGCAGAGGAGCACGGCGGCCCCCACTCCTTTTGGTTCTGGGACCCGAGGCTCTCCGGCGGCGGGGTCCTCCTGGACATGACCTGCCACAGCCTGGAGGCGGACCGCCACCTGCTGTCCGACCCGGAGAGGCCCAAGGAGGCGCTCAGGCCGGTCTCCGTGCAGACCACGACGGCGTCGCTCAAGTGGACCAGGGAGCCGTACATCACCGATCTGAAAGAGAGGTTCGGCGTGGACTACGGCGAGGCCCCCGCCGAGGACTACGCCCTGACCCTTGTGTCGTATGAGGACGAGGACGGGGGCCTGGTGCTCTCCGAGGCGAGGACCTCTTGGAGCTTCGTGGGCCCCGGGCTCAGGCTTACCTTCGAGGTGCTGGGCCCCGAGTACTCGATATCCATCAACAGCCTGCAGCAGGAACTCAGCGTCTTCTTCAGCCGGGGCGTCCGGATACCCCAGTCCGAGGACTTCGTGGAGAAGCAGGCGGCCGAGCAGGGGCTCATGCCGATTGTGCCCAACGAGGCCGTCACCTACGGCTACCAGGACGAGGACAGGCACATGGTCGAGTGCTTCCTGAGGGGGGAGATGCCAGCGGAGGACTGGAGGGACGGGCTCCTGGTCACCCGGCTCATGATGGCCGCCTACAAGTCCGCCGAGGAGGGCAGGAAGGTCGGGTTCAACCCCGGGTCCCTCAGGGGCTATAAGCCAAAGGTAGCAACAGGCAGTTGGGAGCCAGGATCCCTGCTGGGGGCCTAGCGCCGCCGCATTTTTTCAACGTGGAGTATCGTGAAACATCTATTTCTATAAAATAAATCGAAACAAGCGAACTTAGTTCCATTTTAGTTTTATGCGACCGATAATATATCCTCTCAGTTGTCCATGAGCTGGAAATACATCGCTTTGCTGCTGATAGGCGTGATCCTGGGAGGGGGCGCCGGCTACGGGGTCAGCCTCGTCTACACTCCCGAGATTCTGGAAGGGGTCCTGCCCGACAACTACAAGTCCAGGCTGGACGGGCTCATCCAGCAGTACCAGAACCTGACCGACCGGTACGAGGCGGCGATCTCCGAGATCGAGGCCCTCCAGAGGAGTCACGATCAGCTGGCCGGGGAATACCAGGACCTCACCGAGAGCCACTCCTCCCTTTCGGAGGACTTCGCGGTCCTCACCGAGGACCACGAGGCCCTCTGGGAAGCCTACAACGAGACGCTGGAGAGCTACGCCAGCCTGCTTATGCAGTACCAGGTCATCACCGGCTCGGCGCCCCTCACCCCCCAGACGACCGAGGACGGCACCATAAGGAGGGACTTCGCTTGGATCTACGCTGGCGAGACGTACGCCCTCACCCTTTACGTGCCCGAGCAACTCTACCAGTACTACGCTGACAAGACGAGGATCCCCACCGAAGACTACTCGGTCTACGTCACCCACCCCCACGACGACGAGTACCTCTCCACTATCATCGACAAGTTCGACGAGATCGCGCTCGAGGAGGGCTACGGCGAGGAGCAGGAGGTGAACCTCGTCATCGCCTTCGTCCAGAGCCTCCCCTACACGCCGGACGAGGTGTCGACCTCCTTCGACGAGTACCCCCGATACCCGGTAGAGACCCTGGTGGACGGCGGCGGGGACTGCGAGGACACCTCCATCTTGGCGTCCGCCCTCCTCGACTCCATGGGGTACGGCGTCGTCCTCGTCAGCCTCCCGAACCACGTGGGGGTTGGCGTCGCCGCTGACGCCTATGGGGTGTACTGGCTCCACGAGGGCACCAAGTACTTCTACATCGAGACCACGGGCGAGGGGTGGGAGCTGGGTGAGCTCCCCGGCCAGTATCAGGGGGAGCAGGCCCTGGTGTACCCCATAATCCCCGTCCCCGTCTGCACCCACGACTGGTCCGCCTCAATACTGCGCCAGAAGCTGACCCTCGTCGCCGACATCAGGAACGTGGGGACCGCCGAGGCGAGGGGGGTGAAGCTCTACGCGGCCTTTGACGCCGGGGGAGGCGCGGTCTGGAACCCTGTGGAGAGCGCCTTCTTCAACCTGGACCCGGGGGAGGAGACGACCGTCATACTCGAGCTCGTCGTCCCGAGGGACGTGCACACCCGGCTGCTGGTCCGAGTCCTCGACCCGTGGGGCAACGTGATGGACGAGAGCCACTCAGAGTGGTTCGACACCGATTAGACGACTCCAGACCACTCCGGCGCGCGCGTCTCAAGTTTAGACCCTGAAGGATCCGTATTTAGTACGTCTAGTGGCTTGTGGCGGCGAAAGAGAAGGATCTCCTTTCCCACTTGCCCTTCATGCCCCTAAAGATCGGGAGCGAGAGCGCCAACTGGACGAGGGAAACCGCGACGACCGCGCCCATCGCGTGGAGGGCACCGCCCCCCATGAAAAGGGAGGCCACCTCGATGGCGGTCAGCGGCGGCACGACTGCCGCGGAGAACCTGGCGAGGACTCTCGCGTCGAAGAACATCGCGTTGGTCCACAGGCCCGTCAGGTGGGCGGTGACGGCGACGGAGTAGACCGACGTCGCCTCCGCAACCAGGATGCCCAGAGGGACCAGGCCGAGCTCATTCCTCGCGAGCCCTATCAGGGCCACGTAGCCGGCGGAGGCGCCAGCGGTGAGTAGGAGGTAGAGGGCGACCTTCGCCTCGACGACCCTGCCGACGCCGACAGGCATCGCGTTTAGGCACTCGTTGTTCTCCACGTTGGTCATCCAGGAGTAAGCCATCACGCCCACGAGCCCCACGAACCCGCTGTAGGAGACGACGTTGAAGGGCAGCGGGATCCCGACACCGGCCTCGAAGAGCCAGACGACGGCGTAGACCCCGAGGATAAGGCCGACGAAACCCGTCACCACCTGGGCGAGGGCCCCGCTCCTGAGTAGTTCCAGCCACTCCTTGGCTAGCAGGGTGCTCATGCCTCCCGTGAATGAGAGCCGCGACTCCGTCGGTAGGAACATGCTCTCGTGCCTCTCCTGGGCCGAGTCGAAGCACTCCCCGATGGTGAGTACTGCGGCCGTCGAGAGGACGAGGGAGACGAGGGAGGCGGCAACGAGCGGCAAAGGGTCGCGGCTCCACCAGAAGCCCAGGGGCAAAAGTAATTGCCCCGGCTCAAGCAACCCGAAGGGCCAGACCGCAGAGATCATGCCGAGGGTCGAGAGGCCGAACACTGTGGCCGCGGACTTGGACCTCGTGACGAGCGCGGAGAGGAGGAAGCTCAAGCCCATCCCCATCATGAACGACAGGAACATGGTGGCGCCCAGGAGCGCAACGCTGCCCAGGGGCACCCCCGCTAGGGGAGCGGCGAGGGCGACGCCCGCCGTCATGGGGACGAAGGAGTACAGGAGGTAGAAGAGGGCGTCCTTGAGGTAGAAGAGGCCCATCGTCCTCTTGAGGGAGACCGGGTGGATCTGGGGGAGCTGGAGGAGCATGCTCACCTGCCCGAGGCGCCTGGTCATCGCCTGCTCCCCGACGTGCCCCAGGGCCCCGACGAAGCACCCGTAGAGCCAGGAAGCCGCGTGGAGCATCAGGAGGATAGTGGCGTACCGGAGATTTCTGAATACTAGAGCGGCGGCGACGGCCATCGCCGAGGAGAGGGCGAAGACGAAGGCCGGGAACAGGCTGGACCCCATCGGGCCGATCAGCGACCGGTGGAGGCGCAGCTCCTCCCTGAGCATGGCGGCGAACAGGCGCGCGTCCAGCGAGTCCAAGGCTCAGCCCGCCTCCACGAGGCGCATGAATATCTCCTCAAGGCCCTCCCCGTCGGCGACCCTCATCTGGTCGATGGTGCCCTGGTCGACGATCCTCCCCCGGTTGATGACGGCCACTCGGGTGCAGAGCCTCTCGGCGATCTCCAGGATGTGGGTGCACATGAAGACGGTCCTGCTCTCGTCGACAAGACCCCTGAGGTACTCCCTGACCCTCCTCTGGAATATGGGGTCGAGGTTGATGAACGGCTCGTCGAGGAGCAGGACCCTGGGCTCGTGGACGAAGGCGGAGGCGAGCATCACCTTCTGGCGCTGCCCCTTCGAGAGGTCCCTGCAGAGGACATTTCCCATGCCATCCATCTCGAAGAACCCAAGCCACCGGTCGACCCTCACCGGGACGCCGTCAAGTTCCCTGATTCGGCACGAGAGCTCGAGGTACTCCCGGGCCGTCAGGAACGTCGGCGGGGCCTCGACCTCCGGGACGATGCCGACGGCCCTCTTGATCCCCATAGGGTCCCCGTGGGGCACTCCCGCGGTCCTGATCTCCCCCGAGTCCGGGTCCAGCTGCCCGGTTAGCATCCTCAGCAGCGTCGTCTTGCCGGCGCCGTTCGGGCCGAAGAGGCCGAAGAACTCGCCCGCTTGGACCTCCAGGGAGACGTCTGCGACGGCCTCGACCTCGCCGAAGCGCTTGGAGACGTTCACGGCCTCGATGACCGACATGGGACACACCATGGAGCTTCATTTCACGTTGGATTGGAGACGGGGAAACGGGCCGTGGGCCTCTCCGAACTGGGTGTTTCTCCCATCTCCGATGCGTACAACTTGGTCTTCAGTTTTTCACGGCGTTAAAATGATTCTGAACCCCTATCATCATCATTCAAATCCAGAATCTTTCTAAAATGCTCAGGGGTTTGAACCCATGCTCAATATTCGGCATGGGCGTCGGTGGAGTCCCCCAGATCACGAGCCCAACGCGTCGACCGGGTCATGTAGCACTGGTCTGCAAGAACGCAACCTTTTAAGCGTGGGAGACCGGGGAAAGACGAGTCGTGAGGAGTTATGGCTGCCGGGGCTGTCTTCGACCACGTCCTCATAGTCGTGAAGGACCTGGAGCGCTCCATGGGGTTCTACGAGCTCTTGGGCTTCGAGCATGTCGAGACGTTCCAGAGGCCGGAGGACAGGGTCGGCGTGATGAGGCTCGGCGGCGTGAAGATCGAGCTGATGTGCCTCCGGGAGGGGATGGAGACCCACCGGCCGCCGAGGAGGGTCACCGACATAGGGTTCAGGCACCTGGGTTTCAGGGTCGAGGACGTCGAGGAGACCTACGAGCGGCTGAAGGGCGTGATCCGGTTCGACTCTCCTCCGAGGCCCACGGCGGGGAGGGGCGGGCGGATGACCGTCTTCTTCAGGGACCCGGACGGCGTCGAGCTCCACTTCGTGCAGGAGTAGCGGGCGATACGCACCGTTATTCACACAAGGCCACGACCGTGGCACCGAGTAGTTTCAAGCATTTATATCCGCTAGCGCTCTCAGCAGGCTCTCCGCCTCCTCCAGGGTGTTGTATTGGACGAAGCTGGCGCGGATGAGTCTGGGCCTGTCGTAGACCTCGTGGACCCTGGAGTAGAAGTCCTCGGCCCTGAGGGCGATGGCGTGGTCGACCCAGAGGCGCCTAACGACCTCATCCTGGGGCACGCCCTCGACCTCGAAGGAGAACGTCGGGTCCCTCTCGTCCACCCTCTCGGGGTCCGTGATGCCGTAGGCCTTCACGTGCGGCATGTGGTTGAGCCCCGGCGCGTCGTCAACGCCCTCTAGCATCGCCCTCGAGACACCCTTCTCGTACTCCTCCACGGCCGTCAGTGCTACCTTCAGTGCCCTCCTCCTGCCCGTGTAGCCGGTGAGCCTCCTCCCGAATTCGCCTCCGACCCGCTCGGCGAGCCAGACGTGGTGGTCGACCACCCCCTTGATGGCGGCGAACTTCGCCTGGTCCCTCGTCCCCCACTCCCAGCTGTCCGGCGGGGACGTCGGCGCGGGCTTCACCTTGTAGGGCTTCAGCTCCTCGAGGCATTCCTTCCTGCCGTACATGAAGCTACCGTGGGGGCTGAAGAACTTGTAGCCTGAGAAGACGAGGAAGTCGCAGTCCAGGGCCTGAACGTCCATGGGGCCGTGAGCGATGTGGTGGACGGCGTCGACGACGAAGTACGCCCCGGCCTGTCGGGCCAACCTGCCGACGCTCTCAAGGTCCGTCTTGGTCCCAAGGACGTTCGACGCCGCCGATGCGGAGACCACGCGGGTCTTCCCGTCGACTAGGCTGCCGAGGTGGTTCAGGTCGAGCGCCCCGTCCTCCTTGATCCCGGCGAGCCTCACCTCCTCGACGAGGCCCCTCCTCTCGAGCTCGAGCCAGGGGCTGAGGTTCGCGTAGTGCTCGTAGTCGGTCGCGACGATGTTCTCCTCGCCGGTGAGCCCCTTCCCGATGGCATAGCTCAGGCTGAACATCAGGCTCGTCGCCGACTCGCCGGAGACGATATCCTCGGGAGACGGGGCGTTCAGGAGGTCGGCGACCGCTGCCCTCCCCTCGTGTATGACCTCGTCGGCCCCCCTCGACTCGTCGAAGACGCCGTAGACGTTAGCGCTGTGGTCGATCCTCGCCCTCGCCTCTTCCTCGGCGGCCCTCCCCACGACGAGGGTCCCAGTCCCGTTATCCAGGAAGGCCCTATTCCTCCCCCTGAAATCCCTCTCCGCTCTGGGAAACCTCGACCTCACCATGCCGATGAGCTCTTGATCGAACAACCCCTCAACCCTCACTCCACTGACGTGATACCATATTAAGCTTTTTTCGCTTAGGGACACGACCGGAAAGGCATTCATATCAATGAAGAATACCTTGTTAACTGAAAGTGCCGGGGGCGAGGTATGAGCCCACGCACTCTATCCGGCCTGGGTCTGGCACTACTGTCACCTGTTTTCTCTGAAGATAGGCTATGGGAGTCTTTCGGCGATCCATCGCTTGAGGGGCTCCCCCGACAGCATCTTCCTGGCCCAATCGGGGTCCTCGTAGAACCCCTCGTGGCGGATCGTCACCAGCTCCTCTAGGCTCGACGGGCGGTGCCCCGTGACGTCCTCGCCGTGCAGGTGGAGGGGGTAGTTGTACTCCCGGGGCAGCTCCAGGATCTCGTCAGGGTAGCAGGCCGCCAGGACAACTCCCGTGAACACCGCCTGGTGGACGAACACCTCGTAGGCCCTGTTTTCATGATACAGTTCCAGTAGGACTGGCTCATTGTAGACCCCGAGGAAGGCGTCCCGCCAGGCCCTGAGCAGCCCCCTCCCCGGTCGCGTGGCGTGGCAGCCGGCGTTGAAGTAGGGGCGGAGCACCTCGCCGTCCACGTGGGTCCTCATGGGGAAGACGCGTTCCTCAGGTACGCCGCAGAGGCGGTAGATCAGCGTCCAGAAGGGGTCTAGGGGCTCAGCAAAGCGGGAGCCCACGTTTGTGTGGTGGACAGGCCTGTAACCCAGGACCTTGCCCTCGGGCAGTAGGAAGCCCCCGGGCTCCCTGAGCACGAGGGTGTTCGGGTTCAGCCATGCGATGAAGTCGGCGCGGCCGACGGCCCTCGACTCTGCGAAGGCGGCCGCCTCGGCGTCCCCGGTGAACGGGAACCGGGCGACCTCGGGCTCGATCTCGAAAGGCGTCAGGGTGACGCCCAGGGCGAGCAGCCGGCCCTTTGTGTCTTCGGATAAGGGTTCCCCGTAGTCTGGAACGAGGTACCAGATCGGCGCGTGGGAGAGGGCGCCCCCGAAGGAGCGGATGCTCTCGGCCAGGAGCAGCGAGTTCGTCTCCGACCCCTTCCTCGGGTAGACCGTCGAGGCAAACACGAGCCCCCCGCCCTTCTCCGGGTTTTCCATGGAATTCATCTCAGATCTCCTCGCGGTATCGGTTCGGCCATTTTCGCTGCCTCCCATACGCTAGGAGGAGCGCAAAGAGGGATATACCTAGGATGATCGAAGCCGGGGGGAACCCTGGTATGCCCCTCTGTTCGGGTTCTTCGGGCTGTTCTTCCAGTGGGGTGGCCTCGGGGAGGATCTCCCGCCAGGTCCCCTCGGCGGTATCCAAGACCCAGAGATCACCGCGCGGAGGCTCCCCGAATTCCACGAGGCCGCCGAACAGGATGAGACTATCGTGGACCGGGTCGTATACCAAAGCGGAGTTCTCCCTCTCCGGGGGCCTCTCATCGGTGTACAGCCTCTCCCAGGTGTTGGTTGAGAGATCGTAGAGCCAGGTGTCATCCAGGACGGCGTCCCTCTCGCCGGAGCCTCCGAAGACCACCATCGCTCCCCTGTCTTCGTCGTAGGCGAGGGTGTGCCAGTACCTGCTGGGGAGCGAGGTCGCGGGGTCAACCTTGGTCCATGTGTCCGATAGGTAGTCGTAGGTCCAGACACCATCGCTGTACCCATGCTGGCTCGTGCCCGCGTACGACCAGTGGCCCCCGTACATGACCACCCTCTGGTTGAGGGGGTCGTAAATCATGTGGTGTCCGTACTGGGGCTTGGGGGATTCCTCAGGGTCCATCAAAATCCAGTCGTTCTCACCGAAGTCGTAGACCCAGGTGTCCTGGGGGTGGCTGTCGTCCCGGCAGTAGCCGTCGTGGAGGATAACGACTCCGTTGGCCTCGTCGTAGGCGATGGCGGCATCGCTCCTGGGGGAGGGGCTGTCCTGGGGGCGTAGCTGGGTCCATTCGTTCGCCTCGATGTCGTAGATCCATGTGTCCCCTATCCGGTCGCTTGCGCTGAAACCCCCGAAGAGGAAAAGCTGGTGGCGGCCAGGGACGTAGACCATCATGTGGTTGAACCGGCCGCTGGGCCCGGGGCCGCACTCAACCTCAGACCATGTGTTCGTGGAGGGGTCGTAGGACCAGAGGTCGTCGAAGAACGTGTATCGGTTTTCGAAAACCGCCCCGCCAAACAGGAGCACCCGCTCGTTCACGGGGTCGTAGACCATCCTGTGCCCGAACCGGGGGGAGGGCCGGTCATCCGATGAGCGCCCGTGCGGCGCTGCAGCGCACAGGCCGAAAAGGAACAATGCGAATAGGACAGTGATCCTGCGACGGTTCAACTCGGCTCACCTCGATATCGCGGGATTTCAGATAAAAACACTGTTCAACACCGATACTACCGTCCAAGCATTCATCTTGTAACGAAACTGTGTCAATGACCTCTGAAACGTGATGCCGAGCACCCGGGACGGCATCTGAACCCACGTTCTCCATCAGGCCTGACCTTTGGCGCATTCTCATCCGGGTTCTGGAAACTCTGAGTGCGGATGCCGGCCCCGCCTCTAGGTCAACGTCTATTCTTTCAGCCTGTCCCTGAATCTCTCACGCAGCTTATCCATCTTCGGATCTATGACCAGCCTGCAGTAGGGCTGCCCCCGGTTCCGCTCGTAGTAGTCCAGGTGGTACTCCTCCGCCCTGTAGAAGCCCTCGTAACGCTCCGCCTGGGTCACGATGGGCTTTCCCCAGATCTTCTCCTCGTCGAGTCGTTCGATCGTCTCCTCGGCGATCCTCCTCTGCTCTTCGTCGTGGTAGAAAACGACGGACCTGTACTGGGGCCCCACGTCCGCCCCCTGGCGGTTCAGCGAGGTGGGGTCGTGGGTCGCGAAGAATATCTCCAGGATCTCCCCGAAGGAGATCTCCTCGGGGTCGAAGGTAACCTGAACGACCTCTGCGTGGCCGGTCCTCCCGGTCGAGACCCGCTCGTAGGTAGCGTCCTCCGGCCGGCCCCCCGAGTACCCCGGCTCGACCTTGATGACCCCCCTTATGCTTTTGAAGACCGCCTCGGTGCACCAGAAGCAGCCTCCCCCGAGGGTGGCCATCTCAACATTTCCTTCCGTTTCTTCTCTGGCATTCATCCTGTCTCGTATCGGGGAGGGACGGCGATTGTTTAACGTTGCGCAATCGCGACGCTCGCGCACCGGGTTTCGAGATAACCCATAAGTAACCCCGTTCCGCGGGGAATCAGGGATCTAGCGGATGGTCGAGACGGCATCCTACGTTGAGGTTAGGCAGATAGATGGGGTCGAGATACGCCTCTACTCGGGGCTCATACTTGCCACGGTATCGGGGGGCGCCGGGGGCGACCCCTTCAGGATTCTCTTCAACTACATCTCGGGCAACAACTCGGGCAGGAGAAAGATCTCCATGACGACGCCGGTGATAACTCCGGAGCGCATCGAGATGACCGCCCCCGTCATCAGCGGGGAAGGCTCCATGTCCTTCGTCGTCCCCTCGAAGTACACGATGGAGGACGTCCCCGAGCCGAACGACGACCGCATAAGGATCCACGAGGTGCCGGAGCGAAAAATCGCCGTTATAAGGTTCAGGGGCCGCGCAGGACAGAAATCCGTCGAGGAGCAAAAGGCCAGGCTCCTGGATGTCCTCCTTAGGAACGGTGTTGAGACCGTCGGCGAGCCCTTCCTGATGAGGTACAACTCGCCCTGGACCCCGGGCTTCATGCGGAGGAACGAGGTCGGCATCGAGATAAGGGAATGAGGGCCACGCAAGCCATCATTTCTGATAAAGATAGCAGACTTAGTGCCCCCGTCATTTCTCCTCAACGTGGAACCCAGTGCGGCCGATACAAAGTTTATTTTCCGCCGTTGGAAAACCACAACCATGACAGAGCTAAGGGGAATACGCCCTCTACAGGCGGTGAACGTTCTGGGCTACGTTGGGGTTGTCGCCGTGAACGTGCTGGCGAGCGCCCTTCCACTGGGCGGGAAGACGACAGCCGAGCTGTCCGACGCCTACCCGAACCTTTTCGTGCCGGCCGGGTACGTTTTCTCGATCTGGGGAGTGATATACCTGCTACTCCTGGCCTTCACGGTTTACCAGGCGTCCCCATCGAGGAGGGGCGAGGGGTTCCTGAGCAAGATCGGCTACCTCTTCGCCCTGAGCTGCGCCCTCAACATCTTTTGGATATTCCTCTGGCACTACGAGTACGTGATCCCCTCCCTGCTGCCCATGTTCGCCCTCCTCGCCAGCCTCATCCTGATCTACCTGCGCCTCGACGTCGGGCGGGGCAGCCCCGGCAGGGGGGAGAGGCTCTGGGTCCACCTGCCCTTCAGCGTCTACCTCGGCTGGATAACGGTCGCGCCAATTGCCAACGTCGTCGCAGCCCTCGTAAGCATCAACTGGGGCGGCCTCGGCCTAAGCGAGGTGTCATGGACTGTAATCGTGATCGCAGTCGCCGTGGCCCTCACCGTCGTCAACACGTTCACCCGGGGGGACGTGGGCTATGCCCTCGTGATAGTATGGGCCCTCGGCGGGATTGTAGTCAAGCAAATGGCGATCCAGGCTATTGTAACGACGGCGGGCCTGGGAATCGCCATCATATTAGCTTTCTTGTTCGTGAAGAAGGCAGGGCTACTTCGACGCTGAGCAATTAGAGAGGCGCTGGCTTCCATCTCTCCGCACGCATGCAGAGAGTATTATTTTTAATATTACCTATCGAAAGAAGTTTCTCATTGGGATGTGCATAGTTGAAGATACAAAGATATTTTGGGTTAGGCATGCTGTTAACAGGGCTAATTATCTGCTATGGAGTTGTCAGTGGCATTCAATCATATCAGGGGGAATATCGAACCCACGCCTTTGGCCAGCCGCCTCCTTTTGCATTTTGGAGGCCTCATGAGTACGAAGTACTGGAGGTTCCAGACTTTCTTCTCGTCTATCTTGTCCTAGGAGTAGCCTTAACCACTGCAGGATTCATGATATTACTCTATTCGGCCAGAATATTAGATTCGAATTAGTGCATAAAGACAATTGGACGACTGCGATCTAGTTCAGGGAGAGTGTCGGGGGCGGGATTTGAACCCACGCTCTCTATCCGGTATGGGCGCTGGCTCCGCTGTCTTCCTTCGTACAGTAATCTAATATCCCATGACGCCCTCTTCAGGCATCCGGGGAGAATGAGGAACAGGTATCTGGAGCCGAGGAGGATAGAGTTCCTCGTCACGTATCTGTGCAACGGGAGGTGCATTCACTGCTACGCCCCCAAACAGAAGGAAGGATACCCCCGGCACATCGACGCCTCCCTCGCGGCTGACATCGTGGAAAACGTGGGCTGCGTTTACGATGTGGAGTCGGTCATGACCTTCGGAGGGGAGCCCATGCTCTTCCCCGAGGTCGTCTACTCGATCCACCGAGAGGCGACCCGTCAAGAAGTATCCAAAAGGGAGTTGATCACAAATGGCTGTTGGTCGGACGACGTCCAGGTCGTCAGGGAGGTCGCCAAAGGTCTGAAGGATTGTGGCGTAAACCAGATCTACTTCTCCGTCGACTCCTTCCATCAGGAGCACATCCCCATCGGCAGCGTCAGAGCCTCGATCGAATCGTGTCTGGAGGCCGGGATCGATGACCTCGCCTTGAACCCCTGCTGGCTCGTCTCGGAGGACGACGACAACGAGTACAACCGGGAGACCAGAAAAATCCTCGACGAACTCTCGGGGCTCTCTGTCAGGGTGTCAGGGGGAAACATGGTGGAGCCCTCGGGGCTGGCCCTCGTGAACTTGAAGGAGTATCTGCCTCCGAGGGTGAAGGTGCCTCCCGGCAGTTGCGGCGACATGCCCTACACCGAGCCCCTCAACAATTTGAGCTGCATCTCGGTCGAGCCCGATGGAAGGGTCGCCGTCTGCGACGGGTTCTACCTCGGCGATGCCTCGGAGAGCGATGTACTGCGGCTGATAGAGGGCTACGATCCATTCGACGTGCCCGAGATGAGGGCCATCATCGATGGCGGCGTGGAGGGGCTGGCCTCGTTGGCGAGGGCCAGGGGCGTCGAGCCCGACCCCGAGGGGTACTACTCGGTCTGCCACATGTGCACTGATCTGCGCGGGCGATTGAGAACCCGCTACAAATCCCGAACATGAGACCACGCATTATAGAAATCCGGATTGCGCAAGCGTTGTTGTTTCAAATGTTATAGCGGGGTTTGAGCCCACGCTCATTTTTCTCTGATATCGAAGATGTAAAACAAATAGACGGCAGGCCAAACTGCCGTTTATCCCCCATGCTGGTTATCGGTGACTCGGTCGCAGGAACGTAAACTCATCGGCTGATGGGTCCCGGGCCTACTCGGGCACGCGGCCCACTATGATGACGTAGCCCCCGTGCTCCCTGATGAACTTATTCAGCCTGTCGTCCACACTGGCCGCCCTCCTGAACCGGGAGTCGCTGATCAGCTTCCACAGGATCCTCGGATAGTTCTTCACCATGAAGACGATCATCCCGGTCACGCCGAGCTCGCTTGTCATGCTGGGGGTCCCGGAGCTCCGCACCTCGGACATCTCGACGATCTCTAGGCCCGACTCCTCGAGGAGGGCCCTCAGCCCCTCGGGGGTGAAGACGCCGTAGGTAGCGGGGTGCCCCTCCGCGATGCTGAGGAACTCCTCGGGGGCCGAGGAGCGGATGACGGACTCGTTCGCCCCCACCAGGCCCCCAGGCCGTATGACCCTGACGGTCTCGCGCAGGGCCGCGTGCTTGTCCCCGGGGAGGGTCGTGAGGACCGACTCGAAGATTGCGAGGTCGAAGGAGTCGTCTTCGAAGGGGAGGCCGAAGACGTCGGCGACCCGGAACCCGACCAGCCCCTCCAAGCGCTCTTTCCTCGCCCTCCTCTCCGCCTTGGCCACCATGATCTCGGATACGTCAACCCCGGTGACCCTGGAGCCGTACACCTTGGCTATCTCGCAGGCGGTGTGGCCCGATCCGCAGCCGATGTCGAGGACCCGGGTCTCGGGCGTGGGGGCGCACATCTTGAGGAGGTCCCTGGTGGCTTCTTCCCCCCCGAGGTGGATGGCGGGGATGACGTCCGCCATGCTGCCTACGAAGTCGTACCACTCACGGATCGTGATCTCCTTCTCTTCGCCGTTCATGCCTCTGCAGTCCTCCTTCCAGCAACAGACATGTCGCTTTCAGTTTAGTGTCCTTAAAAAATATCCGCAAGACGTATGCTTGCAAATCAATACCTAGCTTGAGAACGAAGATTCTAACTCACCTTCTCTATCCGGCACAGCAGCTAGTGCCACAGTCCCCTAGATCTTTAGTCCAGCGTGCGCTGATCCACATTTTTCCTCACGTTATGATTCAGGTAGACACTAACTTTCTGTAATCAAATCTTGGTAGGGGTGGGGGTACTTATTAGGTAAGTTCTTGCCGCCTGGGCGCCGGTGCCGCAGTCCTCAGGATCATGAGTCCAGCGTACTAGCCAGAACGTGCTAGCCTGATTACATGAGATCCTGATAATGTTTCCAGAGTTCCCCTGCGAAATCTTTTGGCAACTTCTTGAATTTTCTCACCTCAATGACCTCTGGTGACTCATGATGGTCGGGCTCTGAGATAACCTCTCCAAAGAAGACCGCCGCGTATGACTCCGTTCTTCTTCTGCCGTTCGATATCTGGATGTTCTGGAATATTTTATACAAACCGGTGATTTTAATGGCTATGCCTGTCTCCTCGAACGTCTCTCTTATGGCCGTTTCCTCAAATGATTCTCCATCTTCTGATTTTCCGCATATCAAGGACCACGTGTCTGGGCCGGCAGCCCCGTGGGGTAAGACGTAACTCATCCTGATGAGTACAAACTCGCCTTCTCTTGTCTTGGCTATCATGCACGATCCGTATGATGTCTTTTCATCTTCTCTGAACTCGTCTGGAGAAACATTGTATTCATGGCGAGTGATCTCGCCGTGTCCGTATTTTTGACATAGATCTCGTACAATTTTGGGGAGATCACTCATCTGCGTATCTGCCTCTTTTAATCCTAAATAAATGCCACAGGCGGGGTTTGGACCCGTTCTCTATCCGCTCGGGAGATCATATTTTACGAAAATGGATCAGGGCTGCTTTATCCTTGAAAAAAGCTCATTCAACGTCAGCACCCAGATGAAATAGCCGTAGAGGACTGCTTTTTGGAGAAGAGGCACGTATGATGCTGAGGGGGCGATAAATGCTAGGATGGAGAGGGCGAAAAGAAGAAGCCCCAGAACGCCTGGTTTTTTGTCGGCTCTCTGGTCAAGCATTATTGCTGTCGAGTACAAGAGCGAGGCCGTGTTGAAGAGAGGGAAGAATATAAGGAACATTAGGAAGTGCATGTCTGGCTGCGTATCGATCGGGTAAAATGCCGTACCCATCATGAAGGGGATGCTGATCAAGCCCAGGGCTGATCCGAGTTTTCCCGCGGCCTTCATCCCCCTCGTGTCGTTGAGTAGTGAGGGGATCCCCAGCCAAAATGGAACGAGCGTCACCGCTATCACTAGATTGGCGACCAAGAAGAGTGCGGATGAGACGATGTTGAGCCCCCCGTTCCTAGCCGTGGTTGCCCCAAGCTCGCTGAAATACTGGCCGCAGATGTCAAATCCGCCGGGGTAGAACATCGCCGCCGAGAGGGTCAGCAGGATGAACTGAACGACGCCAAACGAAGGTGCCCTCATGACCAGCCCTCTGAAAGACTCCCTAGAGAGACGCCAATTAATATTGAACATTGTTCAATAATTTTCTTGGTGTGTAATATAAACTTTATGAACAATGTTCAACAACGTTCAATCATGTCGCCCAAGCACGTCAGAGACAAGGATGCGAAGATCCGCCTCATCTTCGAGACCTTCGCCGATCTAGTAAACAGGAACGGGTACGACAGGCTCAGCACCCGGCACGTAGCCGAGGCAGCGGGAATAAGCGTGGGCACGATATACCACTACTTTCCGGGCGGGAAGCACGCCATAGCCAGCCGCTACATCGACCGTGTCACCGATGAGCTGTTCGATCCCAACATTTTCATGGAGATCGAGGAAAAGGATCTACGTTGGTTCTTCGACGGGCTAGTCCGGAGATATCTGTTCGTTCACCGAGAGAGCCTTGAGATCCACCGGGCCATCGACCAGGCAATATTGGCCGATCCCGATGTTCGTCGACGCAATCGAGAGGCCATCGTGACGAATATGAGCAAGGTCGTCGCGGAGCTCAAGGACGCCGGGCTTTATGGTTCCCTGCCTGAACGATCGGTTCTTAACGGCTTCATTCTACTCTTCAATGTACTAGAGGGAATCATTCACCGTCACTTGTTCGTCTATTCCCTCTTTGAGGCTGAGGAAGAGCTGATCTCTTTTCTTGTGAACCTCCTGGAGTGCTTAACCAAGGGAGGAGAATTTTTTAGTGCAATGAGTGCCGGGGGCGGGATTTGAACCCGTGCTCTCATCCGGCCTTGGCGCTGGTGCCATAAACCTCTGGATCACGAGCCCATCGTATCCGAACCCGGTTCATTGTAAGTCGAACATGCCCGTTTGTTTCCTCTTGATGATTATGATGAACAAAATTCGAGGTTCGCATTGGGGATCTTTATGAAATGCCGTATCTTTTAAACTCATTTTTGCAAGGCGGCCCAGCGCATACGAGCGCGTCATTTTCACCTATAGCAACGATCCACGACCAGCAGATACCGTGGTTGTTTCTACCATCAAAATAATGGTCACACATTTTATGTTCATGATCCTTCAAGGCTTCGATTATCAGGTCATAATTTATTTTTCCTTTATTTTGATCAAACCATTTTGGGATGAACTTTTTCCTGGCTTCATGTAAATCCAAGTGATTTCCAACGTATTCGTTATAGCTTTTCATTTCGGGGGAGTCAAAGAGAAGTGTTATCATCTCGAAGCCGTCTTCTATATATGTTGTCATTGTCTTCTCTCTGTGGGCCTCAACTTTGGCGATGGTGTTGTTTTTATCTATTATCAGATAAGCAACGCCCCAAACCTTGGGTATTTTCATGAGGAAAGCGACGGCCTCTTCAGTCGTACCGCAGTTATCGAGGATCCACCTGGTAGCGACGTTTAACATCACACCCGGCCCCGGATTTTTGAAAGACGCGGCAGCCGAGGACAACGCCAGCCCTTCCTCGTTCATTCCTCCATACCTAGACAGATTGCTGCCCAAGAAGGTAAATCCGAGACTGCCAATCCTTCCCTCTGGCTTCGTGTGATGGAGAGAAAGAAATTCACCATCTTCTTCGATCCATTCATGATTTCTCGCTAGGATCGGGAGCCCTCTCTGAGTGTGGACGCCCGATATGGCCATCACAGTGCAGGAAGGCTGATTTCTATAAGGAGAGAATTCGTGAGTGGCAAGAACGCTGTAGTCGATGCCGCTTCCGTCGGCTATTCCCTGAAGTTCTTCCAGCAGTTCAGGGGCGTGCTTTTCAACTTCCTTTTCATAGTTCATCCCGAGATCGATCTTTTCCTCCGAAAATTTTGGAGGAAAATCAGGAATTCCGCCCATTTCCTTCCTTAAAATTTTCCCTGTTTGGAGGCCAATTTCGTAATACGTTCCAGATGTTCTAAATTCATACATTTCTTTTTTATCAGATCAATTCAATAAAATGTGAATTATATTAATTTTTATCTATAGCATCAATCTCTGGTACATGGCCTCTCGATAGTTTGCCTCACGGGCGTGGAGGGCTTAATCTTCAGAATAATGGACGTAGACATGGGGGACGGGACTCCCTTCCTAGACATAAAGCCCTACATCCCCACCTTCGACCGGAGGGAGGGGGTGAGAATAGGATGGCTCAGGGACAGGGTGGGGGACGTCAGCCGAACAAGGTCTGACGGCAGAACTGTGTAGCGACGCCTCACAGCGTCCCCGGACAAGTCGTCGTCGCTGTGAGTAAGTCTGTCTCAGGCTACATGGATGCTGGGGTCGCCTCCTGAAGAGGCACACATCGTCGAGTCACAGACTTGATGCGCATGTTCTTTTTTTCAGCGTTCATTTTGGACTCTTATCGTTTGCCTCTGACATGTGCTGTTGACATATTTTCCAGCTGCCACCACGTTTCTCTAGGACGCCCGTCCATCGTATGTCCTTCGAGCCCCAGGGTTTTCCATCGAACTCTCCTTCATCGTCCACTACGGCTGAGAACCAGGCTACTTCTCCTGTCTTTGAGATGATGATTCTCAGGTTTCTTATGTCGAATCCTGTGGCCTTGTTCCTTGGGTCCATCCAATTGTCAAGGAATTTTTCAAACTGTCTCCATCCCGTGACTGTGCTTCTTGAGTCTGGGTAATACGTGAAGAAGTCATCATCTCTGGCGAAGATGCTTTCAAAGAGCGCCCGATCTTTGGTTAGAGCCCATCCGAAGGAATCGTGGAGTATTTTGGTGATCTCGCGCTCGTCTTTCGTCTTATTTTTAGTGACCAAATCTAGTCAGCATGGGACATTTTTATTAAATTATAAGTTTTTTGCATGAAGAAACTTTGAGTGCCAATAATAAACACTACAAAATGAATGCGGGTACAGTCACACCTCTGCTTGACTGTTTACAAATGAGATACGTCGTCAGAAACACGATCCCGTGGGGAGGAGGTGGTCACACCCTCCGCCTGTGAAAAAAGCCCCGATCAAAGGAAGCAACCAGAAAAACTCTACTCCCCGATCCGGAAAGTCATAGAAATGTGCTACCAAACGACGAACCTAGCACAGCAAACCGCAGAAATCCAGAACTGTGAAAAACTGGGCCCCCAGATCGCGGGATTCATACGGAACTATGAAAAACCTGAAATCCTTATGACAAGCTACTGACGCGAAAACGAAGAAGAGTGTCGGGGGTGGGATTTGAACCCACGCTCTCTACTGGCCCGAACGCTGCCATAGTCCTCCGACAATAAGATCTTTACGTATCCTAGCAGGCCTGAATATATCTCTATTAGTTATCTCACTTGTTCAATAACACATAACAATCCTAACCCTTAGGATATTCTTGTAGAGCAAGGCTTTCTCTCCACACATGCATTTTTTATAAAACGGACACCAGACAGGCTATTTGAAGATGAGGCTCCTGGCGATAACTGGATCTCACAGGAGAGACGGTAACTCTTATGCTCTTTCGAAGGCGGTCCTTGACTCTTTGGATTGCGAGTACGCGATCATCCAACTGGCTGAAAAGGAGATCGGGTTCTGCACTGTCTGCGAGGAGTGCGTCGACAAGGGCTGCGTCATTGAGGATGACCTCGACGAGATCCTAGTGGAGATAGAGCGATCTGATGGCGTTATCTTCGCCGTGCCGAAGTACCTCTCCGCCCCCTCGAAGTTCATGGCCTTCCTGGAGAGGCTGGCCTCGATAGTACACATGCACAAGCATTTGGGTTACGGGGGGCCCACAGTGAACCCGGATTACGTGCTATTCCAAGGAGGGAAACCCTTCTGTGTCTTCGCCCTATCGGGAAGTGGGGAGTTCGGCGAGAGCGCCCTACGCACCGTAGTCGATTACCTCGAATACCTCGGCTTTACGCCGGTCTCCCACGATCGATCCCCTTTCGTCGCTGTCAACCTGAAGGCGGGCAATGTGAAGGGCGAGGTTCTGGATAGCAAGGAAGCCTTAGAACAGGGCAGGGAACTTGTACGAAACTTAATGGCGTCGGTGCGCACGACTTGAAGGGAGTGCCGGGGGCGGGATTTGAACCCACGTTCTCAAGACCTTACCCTTAGGAAAACTATTTGCGAATATTATTAAATAAAAATAAATATAGGTTTTATTAATGGACATTCATGTCATTGGATACTCAGTCTCATAAACCACTTCCAAAAGAGCCATTGTCTACAATTAGAATAGAACTTTGGGCTAATAGAGACGAATTTAGTAAATTATCCTCCGAATTCGATTCTCTAGAAAATGTATATTATAAGGGTCATTTAGCATATCCAAGTTTTGAAGGTGAAAAATTAAGTAAAGAAGGTAAAGCGGCTTTTTATGCCCCGCCCCCTTATGAAGTATATTTCCAAATAATTTTTGCTATATCAAGTATAGCCACTGTTGTTGACATTTTATATAGACATATGAAAAAAGGAAATAAAGATAAAAATGAAGTTAAATTTATATTTAATGGGAATGAAATGGTATTAAAAGGAGATTATAATAAGGATAAAATTGAACTAATTGTCAAAGAGTTTTCTAAGGTTGCTGCAATATCGGAACTAGAAGCAGTATCAAAATATAGAAAGGAACAATTAAAAAATGAGTTAGAAGGAATTGAAACACATCTACCAACTTATGAGAAATTAGTGGAAATAGGAAATGAAAGAATATCAAAAGGTGAAAAAATTAATATGGAACAACATAATCACTATATTAAAGAATTAGAAGAAATGAAGATAAGAAGAAAAATTATAAAAGAATTACTAGAAACATGATTAATTAAATAAGTATTTATAAAATTTATAAAAAAATCCTCAGATAGGCAAAAGGAACCCGAAAAAACGTCATCCGAGAACTATTCATGTCAAAAGCAAGGGCTATTCCTAGAAAAACCGCTATAAGCGGCTACAATTATAACGACCCTTCCTCAACAAGAAGAGAGGAGTGCCGGGGGCGGGATTTGAACCCACGCTCTCTATCCGGCCTGGGCACTGGCGCCGAAAACCTTTGGATCATGAGTTCAGCGCATGACGTGATTATACCTGAACCCGGTTGAGTAGAATGGAGACACAGGAAGAGGAAAAAGTAGGCTACGACTGCTCCCATGACGGTTTCCAGTCTTCAACGTATCCCCGCTCCAGCCACATCCCGGGGTGGTCCACGAACTCGATGACGAGGTACTGGAGCGTCTCCTTGACGCTGCGGATCCCATGGATAGCCCCCTCGGGGGTGTACACCATCGAACCGGGGCCGATCCCGTAGCTCTCGCCATCGGAGAAGGCCACGCCCTGCCCCATCAGGACGTACATCACCTCCTCAGAGTTCCTATGATCCGGCAGGCTGACCCCCACCGTGTTCGTCTGAATATCAACGCCGTGCATCCTCAGGGCGCCCATAGCGGCGTGATCCTCCTCCCTGAAGATCTGGACATAACTTACCAGCCTACCTGCCGAGTGGGGTCTTGGAACCTCATGCAGGTTACGGCTCCTCGACTTTGCCCAACGGAACGCGGGTCTAGAGACCTGGTACGAGATAGAGAGCACCCTCACCTCCCCCTCGCCCGCGTGGCAGAGGCTGTGCCTCCTGACGGGCTCTCCGCCCCAGGGGGCGTTACATGGAACGAACCAAGCTGAGTCTTGGTGCAGCAGGGAGCCGTTTCGATCGTTCTGAGTGGCACATCCCTGGATGACGTAGTGCTGGTACTCAGTGAGGGGCGACCTAAACTCCACCCTTCCCCCCTCAGATAAAGTGTAGTGTCTGACCTCCGGTCCGCTGAGTTCGCCCTCGACCGAGCTGAGGAGAACCCTCTCGATCACCCCCGGTGTGACCTCCTCGCCGATGACGTTCTTAACGTTCATGTGCAATCCATTCACCTCCACGGAGTCGGATTGGTCTGCCCCTGGTACCCCCTCTCCGTCCAGCTCTTGTCGTGCTCTATCATCTCCAGGCAGATGTACTCCAGGATGTCGTCATTCGTGTTCCAGATGCCGTGCTCCGTCCCCTCCCTAGTATAAAGGAAGGAGCCCGGCCTCACGTCGTACACGGCCCCCTCAGCCATCGCCTTCCCGGTGCCCCTAAGGAAGAACATTATCTCGGCGGGGTTCCTGTGCCCCCTCAGGTTGCCGTTCTCGTCGATGGTCCCCTTGTGCTGGCCTGGGGGGTGGGTCTGGATGTCCAAGGCGTGCATCCTGAGGGCTCCCATTACGGCGTGTTCCTCCTCGGTGAACACCTGGCTCGCGACGATGTTGCTCCTGTTCACCCAGGGCGTCTCGTAGAGGTGTCTGGACCTGCTCTTCGCCCAGCGAAAGGCAGGCCTAGGAACCCTGTAGGCGACGGTGAATATCCGGGTCTCACCCTCCCCTGCGTGGGTGAACCCCTGAGGCCTAAGGCCCATAGCCTGCTTCAAGGGGTCGTGGTGACCAGCGGGTGAGAAGATGGTCGTGTCGGACGGGGCCCTCGTCGTGCGTCCCGATATGATGTAATGCTGGAACTCGGTCATAGGCTCCTCTATGACGAGTGTCCCACCTTCTGAAAGGATGTAGTGGCGGGCGCAGCACATCCCCTCGGGATCTCCCTCATCCCACCCCATGAGCACCCTCTCGATGACACCTGGCGCGATCTCCTTGCCTGTGACATCCCCGACGTTAACATGCATGGCAATCCCATTACAATGTTACCAAGACATTTTAAAAAAACCGAGGTTTGAAGCGATTTGGGGGCATTATTGTCATAAATGAAACTACAACCTCAAAATCCCAATCCCGAAATGATGATGAAAGACCCCCCTGCTATCTTCGCGCGGAGAACAATATGTTGAGAAGTGCCGGGGGCGGGATTTGAACCCACGCTCTCTATCCGACCTGGGCACTGGCGCCGCAGTCCTCTGGATCATGAGTACAGCGTACAAGCACAAATACACGCGCCTTTAAACATCAGAGTCTATGAAACGGTACTAATTCCTGTAACTGAGGTATAAGGGGGGAGGGGGGGGTCATGCATCTGAAACTGAAAAGACCCCCTGCAGACAAAAGGAACCTGAAAACACGCCCGTCAGCGATCGATTCGTACCAAAAGGGGTACTTATTCATACCAAAAATGCGCTCCTAAACCACGGAATCCCTTATCCTAAGCCAGCCGCATGAGGGGAGGAGTGCCGGGGGAGGGATTTGAACCCACGCTCTCTATCCGGCCTGGGCGCTGGTGCCACAAACCTCTGGATCATGAGTCCAGCGCATTAGCCAAGCTATGCTACCCCGGCTAATCCAACTACACACCAAACCCAAATTTAAATCCTGACACTCAGGACTGTGAGAATTATAACTCAAATTTATGTGAGAAGGCACCCATATAGGCTCGATGACCACCACGCCCAAAGACTCCGACTCCTTAAAGGACGTGACGGTACGAGTCATCCAGGAGAGGGACATAGACCAAGTCGTCGAGATGCACCGCCTGATAGGAGCGCTGGTAAACGCGGAGACAGTAAGGCGCTGGTGCAGGGAGGACCCCTATTCCCGAAGGCTCGTGGCCGAGGTGGACGGGAGAGTTGTCGGGAAAGTTACCCTCGACACAGCCTACCCGCCCTACTCGGAGCTCGTCAACCTGATGGTCCACCCCGACTACAGGAGGCGCGGAGTCGCGAACCGCCTCGTCCAGGGTTGCATCGGGGAAGCCGGGTCCCGCGGGCACCCGATAATCCTCCTTATGACCGAACCCGAGAACACCCCGGCAATAAACCTCTACGCCAGGAACGGGTTCATCAACTGCATACCCGGCGGACCGGGCGAGAGAGAATTCACGTGGATGATGCGCCTCTCAGAGGACTCCGTGGCCGGAGGGTTCCTCCGAGATCGCCCCTCATCCCGGTTCACGCCACCCCGAGGCAGGACGCGATTCCACGGGCGCCTCCTCTACGGGATACGCTGGGACGATCTCGAAACCGGAGACCACTTAGGGCTGCTCCTCGAGGGGCAGCCGGGGCAGCCAATGCGGGGGGGAACCGCCCCGAGGATAGCGGCTGCGACGATAAAGGACGGGACCAGATCGGTGGACCTCCTGATCCGTGAGGAACAAGCGACCATCGATGCGGGCAAGATCGCCAGGTTTCGGCTGCTGACTGTGAACAGCAGCGAGGAGGAAATCACGATCGAGGGGATCGGCCACCTCCACCCGAAGGGCGTAAGGGTGTCGGAAGAAAACAAGCCCTCCATGACCATTAAACCCGGCGCTGAGGCGGTTACTTGGTTCACGGCGGGTCTGGATCAAGGCTTCGACGTGCCCGTCCTCTCATTCGCCACGGTAATGCTGACCCTGAGCGTGAAGATCAGGGGCATCGAGCCCCCCATACTCGTGACGGCCGGGTTCGAGCGCGGCTGAGCCTATCCCTCCACGAGCCTCGGCTCGCTCAGGGCAACCGGCCTCCCCCCCTCCAGGTAGACCCGGGGCGTCAGCGGGTTCAGCCCCACGCAGAACTTGTACGGCTCTATGCCCGCGATGGCGCAGAGGCGCTCCATCGTGTTCTCCCCCTCCCTGGAGACGAGCTCCACGACATCCCCGACATCGGCGTCGGTACCGTCCAGGTCGACTATGTGGTGGTTCACCGAGACCGTCCCTAGGACGGGCTTGATCACATCGCCAACCCTGACCGACCCCTTCATCATGAGCTCCCTCGGGTATCCGTCCGAGTAGCCGGCGTGCACCGTGCCGACCCTCATCCTCCTCGGCGCGACGAACCTCCTGCTGTAGGTCACCGACTCCCCCGCCTCTATGTACTTCGCGTGCTCCAGCCGCGCCTTGAAGGCCATCACCGGCCTCAGCTCTAGCCCGGCGTTCCTGTCAGCCGGCTCCGGGTAGACTCCGTAGAGCATCAGCCCCGGCCTCACCGCGTCCAGGTAGGACTCCGAGAAGTGGAATATGTCGTGGCTGCTCGCCATGCTCCTCAACGGGACCTCGATCCCCCTACTCCTCAGCTCGGCGTCCACTGTGAGCATTCTCTCAAGCTGCACCCTGTCGAGCTCGGGGCTCTCAACGAAGGTCGAGAAGAGGCCTCCGACCCTCAGCCCCGGAAGAGACTGGACGTACTCCACGAGGTCCGCGGCCTCCCCGTGCCTCACGCCGACCCGGTTCAGTCCCGTGTCCACTTTTACGAAGACCTCCGCCTCTCTCCCCCACCTCTCGGCGGCCCCGCTCACCCCGTCCGCGGCCGACCTGCTGAAAACGGTCTGGATGAACCCGTTCTCCACCACGGCATCGAACTGCCCCTCCGTGAACACTGGGTCCATGTTTATGACACCGCAGTCGAGCCCGGCCCCCCGGAGCTGCATCGCCTCCCACAGCTTCGCCACCAACACCCTACCCACGCCGCTCCTCACGAGGTAGGCCACCACTGGGACCAGCCCATGGCCATAGGCGTTCGTCTTGACGCACGGGATCACTTCGACCTCCGTCCGGTTCCTCACCTGCTCCAAGTTGAAGCCGAGGCGGTTCAGGTCTATCTCCAGCCAGGACGCGTACCCCTTCACCCTCTCCTCGATCTCCCCGGAGGAGGGCTGGGAGCCGAAATAGGCCTCAGCCATCGCGATCAACCCGTACAGGTGCCCACAGGCTTAAAAAAGGTCCCAGCCGGGGAGGCTTAGGATTATAACACAGGACGACGGTACAGGGTACAGGAGGCCTGATTTTGCCATATGGGTACAACGGGAAGATCCTGCACGTGGATCTGGAGAAGGAGCGGACGGCCGTCGAGGAGCCTCCTGAGACCTGGTACAGGACCTACCTCGGCGGAATGGGGGCCGTCGCGTACCACCTGCTGAAGGAGGTACCCGCGGGCTCGGACCCCCTGTCGCCTAGGAACCTCCTCGTCATGGCGCCCGGGGTCGTGACGGGGGCCCCCTTCTCCGGGAGCGGCCGGAACGCGGTCGGCGGCAAGTCCCTCCTCACGGGGGGCTTCGGGGAAGCCGATGTAGG
>Ga0209427_10000239_pt1 | contig 55043 bp, 60 predicted proteins | sample DeeMarSWOR136_30_FD_187465 | JGI IMG/M metagenome (GOLD analysis project Ga0209427, IMG submission 187465) | Marine sediment microbial communities from White Oak River estuary, North Carolina - WOR-1-36_30 (SPAdes) (version 2) | ecosystem: Environmental > Aquatic > Marine > Intertidal zone >...
TGACACGAGCCATAGGAAGACCCAACATCGTATTCAAGCTTGCCAAGCTCGCTTCTATACAACGTCGTGAACTCCAGCTTGGAGTCCCCTGTCAGGACTGTGAATCTCCATTGCTGACCGTTCTTTGCACTTGGTGCAAATGTTGCAGCTTCAATCATCTGTCTAATCAGGCCCTCAGGCACTTCACGGTCCAGGTAGGCTCTGATGCTCCTTCTCTCTTTCAGAGCCTCGTCTACTGTCATTGTCATAATGACGAGTCATCCAATATCACATCTTTTCTACATTCTTGCTAAAGTGGTGGAAACCCCAGCGCCATCATGGCCAGACTGTCACAGCACAGACCCATCAGCAGTCCTCAACGGCTCTCACGGACTCCATTACGTTGCTCCGATTCCCTTCCTTCGAGAAGGTGAGCAAGAGATAGACTATCGGTGCTCCCATATTCCACTCAATTAAACTGTTGAAGATCAGGTTGCCTAGGTCGATGTTACGAATCCCAGGTACTAGAAGCGTAATCTCCATAGCGAAAAAGGCCAGCACTCCAATACCGAATACATAGCCAATCCTTCTCCAAGTCAGCTCGAACTTTCCTCTCTGCATGAGGAAGACAAGAAGAGAGTATTCGGCCAATACTACCAAGATCTCTGTCAGACGCTGTGTTGACATTATTCGGGCTACATGGACTGTTGAGTCGTCGAGAGAGAGCAACTGAGAGGTAAGACCTATTGAAATCCATCCCGTGAAGAGAAGAAGCGTCCAGAGCTTCTTGTTACTCCCTTCAGTGAACATCACTCCTACGTACGAGTACTGAATCATCCCATAGGTGATTGAGAAATAGACAAAGAAGACCTCTGGCGAGAGCCAAGGGGGTAACTCATAGATCACCCTGACTCCCATTGTCCTGTACCACACAACATAGTCAATGATGAAGTTGACTACAATTCCTAAAACACCGACATACAAGGCTCTCCTATGGTTCGACTTGATCAACAGAAGAACCCAAATCGCAGTCAGAATGATGTCTAGATAGATGAAGTCAACGTCGAAGTTGCGAGCCACGACGTTTTCGAACTGCATAGATTGGCAGAGCAGGTTGGGGGCTAATATCACTTATCCAAGACAGAAGCCAAGACAATCAGTCCAATGCCGTCCACGGCCTACTCTAGTTCGGCCCTCTTCACGATGTCTTCTGGGAGATGAATTATGAATCTGCATTCTAGGTCGCCATTGAGAACAGACTTGGCCATCTCTACTTCTAGAGACTGATTGAGGGCAACTTCCCATGGCTGCTTTGTGAAGCCTCCGCTACAGTAGCAAAAGGTGGGTGAAATCTGCGGCTCCCCAGTCCTGATGGATTCCCTTGCCCACGCACAATGACACGCATAATACCTCTTCATTCTCTCATCTGTTTCAACTAGGTATTCCTTTGTCATGTATGGAATCTTCGTGTGCACTATTTTGTTACTCTCACGGGTACCGGTCAATATGTCAGGACGACTCTTCACGAACTCAATGACCTCATCTGTAATCTCTTGATTGAAGAACAGAGTGCCCTCATCCCGATGTTTCTCCAGCTTAGTGATGGCTCTATTTCTCTTGTCTTCTAGATACTCATCGATGTTCTTGGCCCTTAGGAACCTCTCTCTCTCTTCCTTGTAATACTCCTTCGGTAACCCATGAGCAACATCTGAAAGGACCTTTCTACATGTTTCAGAATCAAGTTGAGCTTCCATCTGGGTCATCACTGCCACTGTGACCATTGGTTTCTTAGAGGGTGCCATGCCAAGAGGGGGCAAGTCGATTCCTCTAAAGACCTGGTTACGTTTCTCTTCTCCAACCGACTCTCCCAGCTTCTCGTGCAACACATCAATGACGTTGCCACCATCTATCAGACCAAAGAATGTCAGGTAGATTTCATTGTTCTCCACAAAGAGTCCATATCTGGCCAACGCGACGAAGTTCTCATAGGAGTTGATGCCCTCACTAATCATCAACTCCACAAAGTCGCTCGCTTCATTGGAAACCGAAGACTCGAGAGAATTGGGCCGCTCTCCTCCTTCAATGAAACTCTCGAATCTCTCTGCTATGGAGATTGAAGCCTCGACCTTATCAGCCGGAAGATTCCTTTTCTTCAAGAAACCGCGAAGCCCTTCTGTATCCAATTGATACACCTCAGTCAAGCTGAGCGACAAATCGAGTCGCGCTTATCAGAAGAAGGTTCAACGCAACTTTCTGACAGCTTTGAGATTGGAACCCTCAGTATGGCGCCAATACAGAGTATTACGAAGTTAATACAGGTGCTTTTGTACTCCAGACTGGCACAACATCTTGGTGGATTGTCAAAATGGAGGCAATAGAGGCCAAGATAAAGTACGGGCTTGAAGACAAGGGAATTCGTTGTCGATCTGTCTACAGTATTCCCGACCCGGATGACCCAAGAGTTCTACTTGCATTCAGCTCAAAGGATAACCAGCGACTGACCCCCTCAAAGGTTCAGAGGGCGCTGAACTCCCTAGGAACTGGAGAATTCAGTGTATCCCGGGACTTTCAGCGACTTAGTGCGGCATTTCTACACCTTGAAGTCAGACTCGGAGCCCGGACTGAAACCCCCGTTTCTCGTGTTGCCAAGTGATTCCGTAGAAGTGAAATAGCAGCTGTCAGTTGTCACCCCAGGTGCAAAGGAAACCATGGATCTAGGTCTGAAGGACAAGACAATACTGGTCACGGCCGCATCTCGAGGTCTTGGTTTTGGTGTGGCAGAAGCTTTGGTCCAAGAGGAAGCCAACGTAGTCATCTGCGGTCGTACCGAAGAGTCACTCAGAGAGGCGGTATCCAAGCTCGGTAAAAGGGCTGAGTATGTTGTCGCCGACGTGTCAAGACACGACGACATCAAGACCCTAATCAGTTTCATTGAGAATAAGACTCCAAAGCTCGATGGCTTATTTGTCAATGCGGGGGGCCCTTCACCTGGTGTATTCTCAAGTCTATCAGACAAGGACTGGGAAGCAGCCTTCGAACTCACGCTAATGAGTGCAGTAAGACTCACTCGTGAGTCGCTACACCTGCTGAAGAAGTCAGAGTCCCCATCAATACTGTACAACACCTCAATCTCAGTGAAGGAGCCAATAGACAATCTGCTTCTCTCAAACGCTATTCGGCCCGGTGTAATTGGAATGATGCGCACTCTTGCCAGTGAAATCGGACCCGAAGGCGTCCGCGTCAATGCAGTGTGCCCAGGCTATATCTATACAGCACGAGTTGAACAACTCATTGGCAGTGACACGTCCGTCAAAGAAAGTGTAGAATCAAGTATACCTCTTGGAAGAATGGGCAGACCCGACGAGTTCGGAGCGACCTGTGCATTTCTATTAAGCCCAGCAGCCAGCTATATACACGGTGCACTTCTTCTAATCGACGGCGGATTATACCGAGGAATGATGTGACCTCACATCAGTATATCTTGAACGCATTTGCGTTCGGTTCTTTCCAGTTAGGCTTCTCGCTGTCATACTTGACAACATGATGAAAAGCCGCCATCTGAAATGCAATCGAGTTGGCTATTGTCTGTCCAAGGGGACTCCCAAGCTTCAGATCTGCTGGTGTGTATAAGTGATACACCCTCAACTTGAGATTATCAGTCAAGACGTGGAAGAATATTCCATCATCATCATTGATAGGTGTGTCAGAAACTAATACAGCGGAATCCCCCTCATTGATTGACAACACATGATGATGTCGGAAATCTTCTCTGAGTGCTGCGAAGCTATGAACGAGCGAGTATTCGTTGAACTTCATCATGCCAATCTGTGCAGCCACATGGTTTGGACCATCAGAGATTGTGTATAGCGGTTTCTTCGGAGTCACAACCCCTGAGATGGACTTACCTACCTTTTCCGCCCAATCTACCACCTTCCTACCCACACGCGCCAACTGGTGAAGGTCTCTACTGATTGCACTGTTGGGTTGTTCCTGATGTTGCACAGCAAGTCTGAGAAGATATACCATGGCCGTCGTTGTTACTGATGAGGGGCTAATGTTGCGATTGTTCACACCTGATTGAGTCAGTAGTACATGGTCCGCATATCCACTGGCCTTGCCCTCAGGGTTGTCTGTAAGCATCAGAGTGGTTGCATTCACTGATCTGGCGACTTTCAGGGCATCAATCGTAGCAATACTTCTTCCAGATGCACTCACAGCAACGACAACACAATCCTCATCTAGCTGGAGTTGAGAAATCGCCGGCGGAGAAATCGAAACCGAGTTTAGTCCCGATTTGAGGAACGCCCATTTCCCGTAGTCTGCTACCGCAAAGGAGTCACCGCAGCCTGTCAAGACTACGAGTCGTTTGTCCCGAAGAAAGCGTACGCTTTCATCATCTGCAGTCTTTATAGTTTCAGATAGGGAGGTTTCCTGTTTCCTGATTGCCTCATAGCACGCATCCAGAAACTCTGTCATACATCCACCACTTACCCACATGATGTCTAGTGACGGTCGTTCCAGTGTTCGGTCTGATATCTTAAGAGTACTCCCCCGAGCTTGCACGGTTGTTAGAGAGCATTCTTCTCTCTTTTGCTAGCGTTCAGTATGGCTTGCAGCATGACGGACTATGGCCTCTATTATACGGGGTGCCACTTGGACTGGTATACCATGACCCATACCCTCGATGATCAATAGCTCTGACCCAGAAATGGCCTCGGCTGTATCCCTTCCACCCTCGACAGGAACAAGCGGGTCCGCATCACCGTGAATAACAAGAGTGGGTGTCTTCAACTTCTTCAGCGCATCTCTACGACTACCAGAGGCAAGAATGGCCGCAAATTGCCGTCCCGTTCCATGAGGATAGTAGCTACGGTCGTAAGCGCGTGCAGAACGCTCACGGACGTACTCCTCATCTGGTGGGAACTTTGGACCATGGAGTGTGCGCCATACCTGTAGTTGATAGTCGATATACTCGTCACGGTCAGAAGGCGGAGTAGTCACCAATATGGAAACCGCCTCTGGCTTTGGCTGTGGCAGATCCGGATTCCCTGTTGAGGACATAATGGATGTCAGAGTACGGACTCGTTCAGGATAGTTGATTGCCATTGTCTGGGCAATCATCCCTCCCATTGAAGCACCCACGACATGTGCTAAATCAATCTTCAGAGCATCGAGGAGGCCCAAGGCATCAGCCGCCATGTCCAGCAGTTTGTAAGGCACTTCTACCGTCTTTCCCTGCATTAGCGAGAATGCATCGGGTGTTCCTGCATCATCAAGCTTAGTTGACAATCCGACATCTCGATTATCGAAACGAATAACCCAGAACCCCTGGGAGGCCAGTGCTTTGCAGAAGGCATCATCCCAGAGAATCATCTGCGACCCCAACCCCATGATGAGCAACAAAGGCGGGGATGAGGGGTCTCCGAAGGTGTCGTAGACAATCTCTATGTCACCTACCTTGACTTTTGCCTCTTCACTATACGGAATCTCTTTCATAGTCATCTCTCCTTCCTGATCCAAAATCAACTGGAAGTTGGTGACCTATCTGTCTTTCTAGATGCCTGTTGATCAAGAAGAAGTGGCGCCCCCGCCGGGATTTGAATTCCCGCAACCATGTGAGATTCATGGCTGTCCCGGGTCTCAAGAGATCCGTTCCAAGGTGCCAATCACAATGGATTGACAGTCTTGAATGCTATTCCGGGTGTCACAGGAGATCCGTGACACTGGCCGAGCTACACTACAGGGGCACCGGTTCGACTGCCTCAGAATGGGTTTTCTATTAAACATGTCGTTAGAGTCCCCCGTTCCGCTAGGGTATGAGTTCAAAAGACTTGGAAACAACGATATCATATGAGAGGACTAGGTGAGTGTGTTAGAAGGCTTGAAGCAACATCCGACACACAACTGAAAGCCCTACGGAAGGAGACCCCTGAAGGGAAGTCCTCACTCCCCTTGAAGCACTGTGTACCAAGGCTTGCGGAGTCCCCGGCTGTTCACTGTGCTCGATTGAGCCTTCTCAGTTCTGGTGACAGGACCGAGCTGGGTGATGATGACCCCGCCGTGGCAAGAATCATGGAAAGACTCCCTGTTGCTAGGAGTGGTATACCTAGAGTTCGACAGGACAAGGAAGCCTGGTCTGAAGGAGGTACTCCGTATCAATGATCTCAGACAAAGCCTTAGCCAACCACTGGGTGGCTCCAGAGTGTGATGGCGACATCGGGCTGGGGACGGGTGGAACATGGGAGTTTCGTGCAATCGGTCAATACCGAGCGCATTGAAACAGGTCATGCTAGGCCGGGCTACATATAGCAGTTCGGCCAACATCATCCAGATGAGGAATTAGGTTTCATTGATATAAAGAGGGATTTCGAGCGGAATCCTTTTTACAGATGGAGGCACTACATAGAACGGCTCGCCCAAGCCCTGTCTAGATGATACTCTATCTTTCGTTTTATGGAAAGGCTTTTATTGCTACACAAGCCCGTCGGGATAGCTCAGGCAGACCGCTTCCCGCTCTAGTATGACCACGCATAATGTTGTCCACAAGTCTTACTCTGGAACAACAGCACAACATATCACGCGTTATGTTTGGTCTGTACAGGTAAGGGCTCGTGGCGCAGCTAGGTAGCGCAGCAGGCTTTTAACCTGAAGAACAAGGGAGTCTCCTCTTGTTTCGGGGAAGGGCCGCGGGTTCAAATCCCGCCGAGCCCGCCACATTCCCAGTGGAGGGGTGGAGCGTGTCTACAAACGTGAGCAAAACACACGGGGCGGCTATTGCGGCAAATGGGTGAGCTCGGACTTCTGGGTTCATGCTTAGGGAAGCGTATGCTGGCAGTAGTTCCCCCGTCCCACATAGTCATGGTGTTGTGATATGGCGACGGACTCTAAAGACACGGGAAAGTACTGGCCAGTCATTGAGGCCTTTTTCGACCACTATGGCCTAGTAGGTCAGCATCTGGACTCGTTCAACCGTTTCATTCGGGAGGAGCTTCAGGAAGTGGTGGATAGCGTTGCAAAACTCAATCCGAAGGTCGAGGGGTATCATGTGGAACTCGGAAACATCACGGTTGAGGCGCCCTCAGTGAGAGAGGCTGACGGAAGTGAGCATCCGTTATACCCCAACGAGGCAAGGATCAGAAACCTGACCTATGCAAGCAAGCTCTACCTAGATATGACGCCGGTGCGAAAGGAGGGATCCATTTCCACACGTATGGAAACTCTGAGGATATACATTGGCGATATGCCTATCATGCTTCGGAGCGAGAAATGCCTTCTTCACAACATGTCAGATGAGGAGCTCATCAAGCATGGTGAGGATCCCAAGGATCCTGGTGGGTATTTCATAATCAACGGGTCCGAACGTGTTCTTGTCACCCAAGAAGATTTGGCGCCCAATAGAATTCTAATCGAAGAAGCCAGCAAGAGCTCGAGCTACACACACATAGCCAAGGTCTTCTCAACGTCCCGCGGTTTTCGAGCCCCTGTCACCATAGAGAGAAAGAGAACTGGTGAGCTACGAGTATCATTCCCTTCGGTGCCCGGCAAGATACCCCTAGCTATTCTGTTGAAGGCATTGGGCCTAGAGTCTGATCGTGAGATTGTGGATGTAATATCTGATGATGACGAAATTAGAAACGAACTGATTGTCACGATTGAGCAGTCCGCCCCAATCAATGCGCTTCGAGAGGACGAGGACAGCTCAACAAGGGACAATGCACTAGACTTCATTGGTAAGCGAGTTGCGGTGGGTCAGACCAAGGAATACCGTCTAGCTCGTGCCGAGAAGGTCCTTGACCGTTATCTACTACCTCACATCGGTACCGAAGATAAGCACCGTCTTCAGAAGGCGTACTATCTTGGACAGATGGTGGAGCGCCTTCTTGAGCTTGTCCTCTCAAAGAGACAGGCAGACGACAAGGACCACTATGCCAACAAGAGACTCAAGCTGTCAGGGGACCTTCTAATGTCCCTATTCAGAGTCGCACTCTACTCCCTCACTCGTGATATCAAGTATCAGCTCGAACGCACTGCAGTAAGGGGTCGTAAGCCTAACATCCGTACCGCTGTCAGAGCAGACGTCATCACCCAGAGACTGAAACACGCCCTTGCCACGGGCAATTGGGTTGGCGGCAAGGCTGGAGTGTCACAACTACTTGATCGTACAAACTACATATCATCTCTCTCGCATCTTCGAAGAGTAGTTTCCCCCCTCTCCCGCTCACAGCCACACTTCGAGGCGCGAGACCTTCATTCTACTCATTGGGGTAAGATATGCCCGAACGAGACCCCTGAAGGCCCCAACTGTGGCCTTGTCAAGAACATCGCCATGATGGCATACATCTCTGTAGGTACTGAGGAAACTGGTGTGGAGAAGGCTCTTCTCAAGGCAGAAGTCGAGCCAATAGAGAAGATTCGTGGAAAGCGGGGTAAGAAGTGGGCGGATGTCTTCTTGAACGGTCGACTTGTTGGAATTCATCCTGCGCCTCAAGTCTTGGTCAAGACAATGAGGCAGAAGCGTCGTGCTGGTGAGATTGACCAAGAAATGAATATTGCCTACTACGAGGACGCAAATGAGGTTCAGGTCAACTGTGATGCTGGCAGAGTAAGACGCCCAGCAATTGTAGTTGAGAACGGGAAGAGCAGACTGACTGATGAACACCTCCGGATGGTTATGGATTCTGAATGGGGCTACATTGACCTCATGAGGAATGGGATAGTGGAGTTCCTTGATGCCGAGGAAGAAGAGAACACGCTCATCGCAATGTACCCTATCGAGATTGGACCCAATTCCACTCACATGGAAATAGTCCCCTCCACGATTCTGGGCATCTCTGCGGCACTCATTCCTTTCCCAGAGAGGAACCAGTCACCTCGTAATGTCTACATGGCTGGAATGGCAAAGCAGTCAGTAGGAGTTCCTGCGTCAAACTTCAGATATCGTGCTGATACACGCTCACATTTCTTCCACTATCCACAGATCCCACTTGTCAAGACACGAGCCATGGACTCGATAGGCTACGAGGAACGTCCGGCAGGTCAGAACTTCATCGTTGCTATCCTATCCTATGAAGGATACAACATTGAAGATGCTCTCATTATGAATAAGGCCTCTATAGAGAGGGGTCTTGGAAGAAGCACTTTCGCAAGAGTCTACGAGAGCGAGGAGCGCAAGTACCCTGGAGGACAAGAAGACAAGTTCGAGATTCCTGACCGCAGTGTTAGGGGATACAGAGCATCAGAATCATATCGAAACCTAGGCGAGGATGGTGTCATAGAAACTGAGGTTGAGGTTCAAGGCGGCGATGTTCTCATTGGAAGGACCTCACCACCAAGGTTCCTTGAGGAGTACTCTGAATTCGAGATAACATCTCCCAACCGTCGTGAAACTTCAGTTGCAGTACGCCATGGTGAGTCAGGTGTAGTAGACAGCGTTATTCTGACGGAGACTATTGATGGCAACCGCCTTGTCAAGGTCAAGGTCCGGGACCTTCGTATCCCTGAACTGGGCGATAAATATGCTTCAAGACATGGTCAGAAGGGCGTCCTTGGCTACCTAGTCCCACAGGAAGACGTGCCCTTCACGGAACACGGAGTTGTTCCAGACCTAATCATCAACCCACATGCAATCCCCAGCCGAATGACCATTGGCCAGATTCTGGAAATGATTGCTGGAAAGGCCGCGTGCGTAGAAGGCAAGCAGCAGGATGCATCACCATTCTGTGGAGTCACAGAGGATGAGCTCTTTGAAACACTCAAGAAGCACGGTTTCGAACATACAGGTCGCGAGGTCATGTACTCTGGAATCACTGGTGAGAAACTCCTTGCTAACGTGTTTGTTGGTGTGATCTACTACCAGAAACTGCATCACATGGTTGCTGACAAGATTCATGCCCGAGCTAGGGGCCCCGTACAGATTCTGACTCGTCAGCCAACCGAGGGCCGTGCTCGGGAGGGTGGTCTCCGCTTTGGAGAGATGGAACGGGACGTGTTGATTGGTCACGGAGCAGCTATCCTGCTGAAAGGCAGGCTCCTAGATGAATCTGACAAGAGCAACATGCTAGTCTGCGAGGATTGTGGTCTCATTGGTGTGTATGACAGAAACAAGGACCAATACTACTGCCCGATATGTGGTACCAACGCCAAGATCAGCAGCGTTGTGGTATCATACGCATTCAAACTCCTCATACAAGAGATGATGTCACTGGGCCTAGCTGCTAGGCTTCGTCTAAAGGAGATGATCTGATGATTACCGGACTGACAACCAAGAAGATTGATGCAATTGAGTTTGGCCTCCTCAGCCCAGAGGACATCCGAAAGATGTCTGTTGCACAGATAGTTGTTGCAGACACATATGATGAGGACGGATATCCAATTGAGTCGGGAATCATGGATCCACGGCTGGGGGTCATTGACCCTGGCCAACGATGCAGAACCTGTGGAAACAGAGTTGGCAACTGTCCTGGCCACTTCGGTCATATCGAGCTTGCGAGGCCCATTATGCACGAGGGCTATGCCAAAGTCATTCACAAGGTTCTTCGAAGTATATGCAGGGAATGCAACAGGACTCTCCTGACAGAGGAAGAGATCGAGTACTACAACCGACTCTTCAAGAGATATCCAGAGATTGGTCAGAAGACCGCGAATCTCTCTAAGGACATTCTCAAGCGTGCCGCAAAGGCGAAGACATGTCCACACTGCGGTGAGGAACAGCTAAAGCTGAAACTCGAGAAGCCGACCTCAATCTACGAAGTTGGTGAAGCCGGCTCAGTTCGTCTAACTCCCATCGACATCAGGTCCCGTCTAGAGAACGTCTCGGACGAGGACTACGGCCTGCTAGGCATCAATGCAGAGGCTGCGAGGTTGGAATGGGCCATACTCACAGTCCTGCCAGTTCCTCCGGTCACAGTCCGTCCATCAATCACGCTGGAATCAGGAGTACGATCTGAGGATGACCTTTCGCATAAGTCGATTGACATAATCCGTATTAACCAGCGGCTAAGAGAAAACTTGGACGCTGGGGCACCTCAGCTGATTGTGGAAGACCTCTGGGAGCTACTTCAGTATCATTGCACAACCTACTTTGACAACGGTGTGAGCGGTATTCCTCCAGCCCGTCACAGGTCTGGTCGTGCCCTGAGAACCCTCGCACAGAGGCTGAAGGGCAAAGAGGGAAGGTTTCGTTCAAACCTGTCAGGGAAGCGTGTTGATTTCTCGGCGCGAACAGTCATCTCACCTGACCCTAATCTCAGCATGAACGAGGTTGGCGTACCAGAGCAGATTGCCAAGATTCTTACGATTCCCCAGAGGGTCACTGAATGGAACATCGAGGAGATGAAGGAGCTAGTCTTTCGGGGTCCAGATAGACATCCGGGTGCAAACTACCTCATTCGTACGGACGGCCGAAGGGTGGACCTGAGATTCGTTAAGGAACGCTCCATAATCTCAGACACTATTGAACCGGGCTTCATCGTAGAACGACATCTGGACGATGGTGATATCGTACTGTTCAATCGTCAGCCATCACTCCACAGAATGTCGATTATGGCACACGAAGTACGAGTCATGCCATACCGGACCTTTAGGCTGAGTCTATACGTTTGTCCTCCCTACAACGCTGACTTTGATGGCGATGAGATGAATCTTCACGTGCCACAGTCTGAAGAGGCGCGGGCAGAGGCACGAGTTCTAATGAGGGTCCAAGAACAGATACTTTCTCCACGCTACGGCGGTCCAATCATTGGAGCACTTCAGGACTACATCTCTGCCGCCTTCTTGCTGACTCGAAAGTCAAGCCTGTATACCGAGAATCAGGTGAATCAGCTCCTAGCCACAGGTCAGTTCACGGGAGATCTTCCACCTCCTGCAATTCACAGTCCTGTGAAGCTTTGGACTGGGAAACAGATATTCAGCATGTTCATTCCTGAGGGAATCAATATCTCATTCAAGGCAAATGTCTGTCGGAAGTGCAACGTGTGCACCAAAGAAGACTGTCCCTACGATTCCTACGTCGTAATACGAAACGGCGAACTACAGTTTGGAGTTGTCGACGAGAAGGCCTTTGGCGCCGGTGAACCAGATTCACTATTCCACCGGATAATCAAGGAAGAGGGTTCCACCGCAGCTCGTGTCTTCATGGACTCAGTTGGACGACTTCTTGTACGCCTGATTACTGATAGGGGCTTCACGATGGGCCTTGATGATGTGACTCTTCCCAGAGAGGCTGAGCAACGCATCAGAATCATCCTCGAAGAGGCTGACCACAAAGTGAACCAGCTAATTGAAACCTACAAACGAGGAGAGCTAGACGCCAATCCCGGACAGACTCTCTTGGAAACCCTAGAGCAGCGAATCATGGCCACCTTGGCCGAGGCTAGAGACTCCGCTGGTGCAGTCGCTAGTGAACATCTTGGTCTCGAGAATGCAGCGGTCATCATGGCTCAGACAGGCGCACGAGGATCGAGATTGAACCTGTCACAGATGGCTGCAGTAGTCGGACAACAGGCCGTGCGTGGAGAAAGGATTAGCAGAGGCTACATTGGCAGAACTCTCCCGCATTTTGAGAGAGGCGATTTGGGAGCTCGTGCCAGAGGGTTTGTGACTTCCAGCTACAAGAGCGGCCTTGATCCAATAGAATACTGGTTCCACGCAGCGGGTGGTCGTGAGGGCCTTGTGGACACTGCAGTTCGTACCTCAACCTCCGGCTACATGCAAAGGAGGCTCATGACCGCACTACAAGACTTGAAAGTGGAAACAGACGGGACTGTCAGAACAGCACCTGGTCGTATCGTACAATTTCGCTTTGGAGACGACGGTGTCGACCCAAGCAAGTCAGACCATGGGCGCTCAGTGAACCTAGACATCGCAATTGAGAAGGTCCTAGGCAAATCGAAGGTGAAGTAGCGGAGTAGATGAAAAATGTCGAAGAGTACCAAGACCGCAAAGAAAGCAGCTCCGAAGAAGACTACCAAGAAGGCTAAGACGAAGACCGCGGCATCAAAGAAGAAGACGACCAAGCCAAGGACGCCAAGATCTACTACAGAGAGCATCGAGAAACATATAGAGCAACGTCTTGTCAAGATACGAGATGAGCGCCGCCTTCCTCCTAAGGTCTTGATTGAACTTGACACCAAGATTAGGGAACACAAACTCACGAAGAAGGAGTTCGACGAGATATGTGACAATGTAATCTCATCCTATGAGATGTCACTTGTCGAACCTGGCGAGGCCGTCGGCACAGTCGCGGCTCAGAGCATAGGAGAGCCCGGCACCCAGATGACTCTGCGGACTTTCCACTATGCGGGCGTCGCCGAGCTTAGCGTGACGCAGGGTCTCCCGCGTCTCATCGAGATCGTCGATGCACGGAATAATCCCAGTACTCCCACGATGAAGATTCACCTGGCACATGAGATTGCTGGAGACCGCAATGAGGCAAAGAGAATTGCTCGAGAAATCGAGATGATCTTGGTCGAAAGCGTTGCTAGCAATGTATCGATTGATCTTCTTAGACAGGCAATAGATGTCAGACTTGACCCCGAGCTCATGGAGGACAAAGACCTGACAGTAGAGAGTGTCGCGGAAGCAATCAAGACGAAGATTAAGGCTAAGGGTGAAGTAGAAACAGGCGACAATGTGATCTTCGTCTACCCTGCAAACGAAACGCTTTCAGACCTCCAACGTTTGAGCGAGAAGATACGCGAGGTACGTGTGAAGGGTATCAATGATGTTACCCACGTGGTGATTCGAAAGGAAAGCGATGGATATGTTCTCTATACAGAAGGGTCGAATCTTCAAGATGCACTTGAGATCGAAGGAATCGACTCACACAGGGTCTACACAAACAACCTGAGAGAGATATACCAAGTCCTTGGTATCGAGGCCACGCGAAATGCCATTATCAAGGAGGCCATGAGCGTCCTTAATGAACAGGGGATGGATGTTGATGTTCGTCACATCATCTTAGTTGCTGACATGATGACCGCCGACGGAGCAATAAGACAGATCGGCAGGCACGGCATCTCAGGTTCGAAGAACAGCGCTCTAGCCAGAGCCGCCTTCGAGGTGACAATCAAGCACCTGCTGGGGGCAGGGATTGCTGGAACAAGAGATCCGCTGAGAGGCATTACAGAGAATGTGATTCTAGGCCAATTGATTCCACTTGGCACTGGTGCCATTGACCTTCTCATGACTCCGAAGTCCTCTAAGAGGAAGAGATGATAGGATGCGCCTCCACTGCGGAAACGTTAAAACAGAACTCCTTTAGACGCACAACCACAACGAGGTCATGACAATTGAGCCTAAATCAACCAATCGCAAGTGCGGTCAGTACCGGCAAATGCAAAATCGGTGCCAAGTCATCAATTGATGCAATCAAGACAGGCACCGCAAAGCTGGTAGTTGTTTCCGCTAACTGCCCACGGGACGAACAAGATGATATAGAAACATTCGCAAAACTCTCAGGAATAAAGATTCTCAAGTTCGAAGGAACCTCTTGGGACTTGGGTGAGGTCGTGGGAAAACCCTTCATGGTCTCTGCGATTGCTGTGATTGAACCGGGTAACTCCAAGATCTTGAAGATGGCATGAGGCGAGCCCACTTGGCCCGAGTCAGACTCTCCATGGAGGACATGGCACTCATAGCGTCATTTGACAGAATCACAGGGGCCTCTGCAGTCGATGTGGTTCGAGACGATGACGGCGAGCGTATCATATTCGTTGTGAGAGCCAAGCAGCTTGGCAAGGCCATCGGTCGTGGTGGAGCCAATGTGAAGGCGGCGGCTGATGCTTTTGGAAGGACGATTGATGTCGTGGAGATGGCTGAAACCGCAGAGGAGTTTGTCAAGAGCGCACTGGCTCCTGCACGTGTAGAAGATGTGAAGATCATCGTACACCGAGATGGCAACAGAGTCGCATCTGTAACCGTCAAGACCGAGGATCGTGGCATTGCGATTGGTCGAGATGGACGAAATGTGGCACGGGCCCGAATGTTGGCACGACGTCACTTCGACCTCAGCAACGTTGTCATCGCCTGATATTGGGGCTGACACTGCTGCGACCGTTCATTGTTAGTTGTACAAACTTGGACACCAGAGTGATGTACTCCCAGGAAACGGCACTGGGCGGACTCTGTGAGGTTAAGGAACGTGTCAGGCCAACCTCAGAGTTCTGTACTTGGTCTATGAGATATAAGGACCACACGAACTCTCAAAGAGGCGTCTAGGTCATGTCAGACTTTGTCCTAGATTCTTACTGCTGCGACCCGACTTCTTATCTATACTTCAAAGGACATCTCCACGAGGATTACTGAATGATTCTGAAAGATGAATGGCTCATTCCGATAGGTGCTATCTGCCTTGCAATCGCTCTTGTCATTGACAGATTCCTCCCAGAAACCGATGTCCTGTCTTTCCTCATGGGCATACTGATTGGGCTGTCAATCACCCTCAATCTCGTTGGACTTTACAGATATAGAGGCAAATGACGGTGCACAACGGACGGCAAGGAAGAGAGTGGAAACAAACGCCCCGTGTAACTAATCAGTAATCGGCATCTTTTGTGGCTCAAGTTCTAGAACTCAGTTGAGATGGAGAAGATGTCAGGGAAAGAAGACAAGAACTCGAAAAGATGTAGTGTTCTCCTGCTTCAAGTCTGAGTCCAAGACTTTGGAATCATCGAATAGTGCGTTGAACTCCGGCTGACCACTCCGAGCTGTGTTGGCAAGCCGCTTGCATTTGACAATGCTTTTAAGGAAACCACGGAACGCAGCCGTGGCCACCAGTAGAGAGCACCTTACATGGTGGGCCCATCATACCAAGAGGCAGGAATCTTGTCACGTGGAAAGAGCCCTTTAGGCGAGTTCGCAGCAAGACCCCTTGTGCGGAAGCGTAAGAAGTATCGCTGGAAGAAAGCGTCCTACAAGAGGCGAACACTGAAGCTCAAGCGGAAGACTGACCCTCTAGAGGGTGCACCGCAAGCACGCGGTATTGTACTCGAGAAGGTGGGGATTGAAAGTAAGCAACCCAACTCCGCTATTAGAAAGGCTGTGAGAGTACAGCTCTCAAAGAACGGCAAGCAAATTACAGCATTCATTCCCGGTGATGGTGGTCTGAAGTACATCGACGAGCACGATCAGGTGCTTGTTGAGGGCATTGGTGGCGCTATGGGTGGTGCGATGGGAGATCTACCCGGGGTGAGGTGGAAGGTTATCCGGGTAAACGGCGTTTCCTTGGAGTCTCTCATATACGGAAAGAAAGAGAAACCGATACGCTAGGTGGTCATCATGTCGAAGAAGAAGAAGACTGAGGATGCTGAGGAGGCTGAGGAGAAAGCCCCCAAGAAAGCAACCAAAAAGGCCACCAAGGAAACGGCTGACAAGCCTGCCAAGAAGGCAACTAAGAAGATCACTAAGAAGAAGGCTGAGGAAACTCTTGAGGAATCAGCTGAGAAGCCCGCTAAGAAAGCACCCAAGAAGACTCCGAAGAAGGAAGCTGAGGAGGCTGTCGAGAAACCTTCAGAGGAGCCCAAGAAGGAAACCGATGAAATCATCGAAGAATCTGTTGAGAAAGCGGCTGAGGAAGTCCCAGTCAAGCCAGAACCACACGTTAAGCCTGATCTCATGCTCTTCGGTAAATGGGACTCCACTGAGGTCGAGGTCAAGGATGTGGGTCTTGCTAGATACATTTCTCTCAAGCCCGTTCTACTCCCCCACACTTCAGGAAGGCATGCACACAAGAGATTCCACAAGAGCCATGTACCAATTGTTGAGCGGTTCGTAAACAAACTTCTCAATGCTGGCAGAAGAAAGGACAAGAGAACACGCACAGGCCACAATGCAGGCAAGAAACTCCAAGCAATCAATACACTGCGACGTGTCTTTGAGATGATTGATTATAGGACCGGGCTCAATCCAATTCAGGTTCTAGTCACAGCAATCGAGAACTCTGCACCAGCTGAGGAAACGACACGTATCTCCTATGGTGGGATGGCATATCCACGATCTGTTGACGTTTCACCCCAGCGCAGAATCGATTTGGCCCTCAGGTACTTGGCTGTTGGAGCTACACGGTCTGCTCACAAGAACGCGAAGTCATTTGAGGAGTGTCTTATTGACGAACTCCTTCTGGCATACAAGGGCGATTCCGGCAGTTTCGCTATCGCCAGAAAGGAAGAACGCGAGAGAGTGGCACGCTCCGCAAGGTAGAGCCATCTCCCCAATACGCTCTCTCCAATGTCCATTCCTGTTTCTAGTATCTAGAAAGGGATATAGTGCGGATTCTCAGTAGCTGGCAGACCCCTTAGAGTTCTCGTTGAACTTCTGATGGTGTGGTGAGAGCACTGAAGATATCCAAGATCTCCCTTGCATGGTTGGCCATTGTCCTGACCACCATGTTCTGGGCGACGTCTCTAATCTTTGCCAAGATTGTGTTCGATGAGGTCACACCAATCACATTCGTCGCACTGCGATACACTCTGGCCTGCCCGGTTCTCATTGCATTCATGGCCATGTTGGGGAACAAGAAGCGTCCTAGGGCAAGTATCAGAGCCAACTGGCGTGTTATTCTCGCCACCGGCCTGACCGGCCCGTTTCTCAATCAGATTCTACAGTACATCGGTCTTGACTTGACAACTGCAGGGGATGCAATCCTCCTGCTCAATCTGAGCCCCGTGTTTGCAGTGATCTTGGCAGCACCTATACTGAACGAAGCGATAACAACCGAGAAGGTAAGTGGACTGGTCTTGGCCACGCTGGGTGCAACCATGATAGTGATGAACACGGCCCCGGGCGATCCGTCGTTCACACCGCTGCGTGTTCTTGGGAACATTGTTGTCATCGCCTCCACGTTCTTCTTTGCTCTGAATGGCATAATAGGAAAGATTGGTGTAGGCTCGATAGACTCTCTATCATTCACATTCTATAGCACACTCTCCGCTGTCCCCTTTCTTTGGATTACTGCTTCAATTCTCGAAGACGTGACAGTGATGCTGCACCTAAGCCCCATAGCATGGCTTCTCATTCTCTGGGTGGGGGTCGTGAATACAGCGATAGGTTTTGCACTGTATTATGAGTCACTGAACCATATCGAGGCCTCAAAGGTGCAGATTGCACTGAACCTGATAGCTGTCTGGGGCGTGACGATGTCAGTCTTTGTCCTTGGCGAGTCAGCAACCGTTCTCCAGTTGCTTGGTGGTGCACTGACAGTTGTGGGTGTTATCTTGGCACAGAGAGTGAGAAACGGATCCCAATCAAAGGAGATGCCACGATCTCCGGATACTGAAGAGGTAGGTCAACCATAGACCACGTCTAGCGCCCGTTACATTCTGTCATGTGCCTGTACCATGTTTATTGCATCTTCCAATGATTACCTTCTCACTCATTGGAGGTTTACCATAGTGTCAACAGATATTGATAACATCAAAAGAACCGTGAACGCGTATATTGATGGAGTGACAAATAGAGTCCATGACCGGTTTCTCGAGTCGTGGAACCCCGACTCAAGAATGAGTTTTCTACGAAACGGAGAGCTGGTAATAGTACCACGAGCATTCTGGGAAGAATGGTGCCGAAAACCCAGCAAGGACACAGTTCTTAGTAGCGAAATCAAGTCTATCGATTTGACTGGGACTGTGGCTATGGCGAAGGTTGAAGTTGTAAGAGAAAATGCTGATGCCATTCGGACGTTAACTGACTATCTCACTCTGCTGAGAGTCAGCTCAGACAAGTGGGAGATTATCAACAAGTCCTTTCATGCGGAGGCCGTTTCAAAATGAGCTGAGTCGACACAATTACCTAGCTGCAGGTAGACCACTTACCAAGGCGGTCTATCCTAACTTCTCATGCTTCTAATGGTTCCATTCATTGACCTGCTTTCCCTTGCCGCCATGGAGATGAAACCAAGCGTGGATGTGAGGGGCCAGAGAACCGACTAGTTTGTTCTCTGCCTTCTTCAGATGCTCTTGGAACGTTGTTCGTGCTACCTTCTTCTCTGCTGCTATTGTCTGAATGTCGGAGTCCCTTGGGAGCTTATAGTATCCGTGCCTGTAGGCTGTGAGCAGAGCGTCCATCTGCTTCTCAGTCAGATCTGAGAACAAGGTGTCGGCCGTGAATGTCATGGAGCTACCAGAGAATCCGTTGAAGATCACCTTTCGCAGGACTACCGGAAAGAACGATTGGTCCTTGAACCGTTCGAGAAGCGTGTTTATGTCATCATGTCTGAGTGCAATTATGCGATGATACTCCCACCCCTTCCGGAAGACAATTGGCAACATAGGCAGCAAGCCATTTTCTTCAACGCTTCTCCCGATTACATCCTCAATCCCACAGGAGCAGGTTCTGGTGATTAGATGGACCTTGTAACCGTCAGACATCTCTTCGATGACATCTGTTATTCCAGAGATGGTCTTGACCGCTCTTGAGTAGTCCTTCTCTGTACCTCCCACAAGCTCTATGACTTCGCGTCCATTGTTACACCACTTGAGAATCCTGATCGACGGGAAGTCCGATGAGATGTTCCCAAGGGCACAAGCATGCCTAATCTTGAAATCCAGTTCGAACATTGGCATGAGTCAAGCTCACCACTCACACACTTCAATCATGACACGTCATATGACGGTTACGGTGATTTCGAATGAGTTCTTGATTTCGACAGATTCCATTTTGCCGTAGGTCTGGCAGCATCCAGAAAGAATATGACTCATGCACACCACACATCGAAGAGAGGTCAGGACGATGCCAGACAATCTCCAAGTTGGAAATGTGACCGCCAAGAGAGGCGAACTTCAGAAGGGCATCATCAAGGGTGTAGAACTCAACACAACCACGAGTATCGACATTCCCATTCTGGTGATGAATGGAGCCAAGGATGGTCCCACACTACTTGTAGTTTCAACCCAGCACGGAATCGAACTTCAAGGTGCTGAGGTCATACTCAAGATAATGAGAGAGAAGATAAACCCATCAGAGCTCAGAGGGGCAATCATCGGAATCCCTGTGGAAAACCCCCTGGCCTACATGCACCACCAATACCTGTCTTGGATAGACAACCTTGACCTAGGTGGCGGTGGAAGTGCAAGCCCCCTGACCGCTGATCAGTCCGAGGGCACTGCAACTGAGAGACTAGCATACGCTCTGTGGCAACAGGCTTGGAGCAAAGCTGACATGGTCATCAACATCCATTGTAACACAAGACCAGACTCTCTGTTCTTCACAGAGATTAACGTCATGAACCCCAAGACGAAAGAGAAACTTGAGAGAATGGCAGAGGCATTCGGTGTGACAACAGTCATAGACCGAACACCATTCAAGGAGGATAGTCCGCCTACTATAGTCAATCTCGCCGCCCAGAATGGAATTCCAGACATCCTGGTGGAGCTAATAGACGGCCGATGGATTTCTGAGCCATCGACGACTGTAGGTGTGAGAGGGACTCTCAACATAATGAAGGCCTTTGATATGATTGACGGTGAGATTGAGCCTCAAGAAGGAATCATAATCATACCGGGGCCATGTAGATGGGAGGGCATTGTGAGGGCAAATCGTGGTGGTCTGATTCGGTTTCTGAAGCCACCTGGCGAGTTCCTGAAGAAGGATGACGTGTTCGCTGAGATTTATGACTTATACGGAGATGTCCTTGAGGAGGTAAAGATTCCCATGGATGGCTATATCTGGGCCTACCCGTGTGGTGATATCCTTGGTACTCCAGGCAGTATGCAGACAGTCCAGACTGGTGCAAATGTGGCCTACGTCTTTACTCAGGAGAAGGAGTGACCATTTCTAGTAAAATCGTCCGCGAATCAGGTGATACAAATGAGAATGATGAGAGCGATTAAAGACCATGAGAGTGAATTCACCATTCCGCTGGTGATCAAGACAGGAGAGTCAATTGAGGGAGAGGAGAGAGAAACCGAGTGGGAAGGATGGCTCTTCTGTAGGAACCGCGCAGGAGTTGAAGGATGGGTCCCGAAGGCATATTTGAAACCAGAATCAGGTTCGAATAGTTTTCTGTCACTTAAGGACTACACCGCACGGGAGTTGACAGTTCGAACAGGAAGTGAGCTAATGGTCCTGAATGAAGAGAGTGAATGGGCATGGGCACGCACACCTGATGGAGAGGAAGGCTGGGTTCCCCTCAACAAACTTCAGGACATAGGCAAACAACCGGACTCGGTACCCGACCTAATGGGATAGTCATTTACTATTGCATATCGCCACTTGCGAAATCCATAAGTTGCTAGCGCTTTTTGACCATCTCATGACGCAAAGAGTTCTCATAGGCTATGGTTCTAGGTATGGCTCCACGGCTGAAGTGGCACAAGAAATGGGGAATGTGCTGCAAGAAAGTGGAGCCCAGGTTGAAGTGGTTGATCTTAGAAAAGACAAGCCATCTGGAGAAATCCAAGATTATGACTTAGTAGTAATAGGTAGCGGAATACAAGCAGGAAGATGGACCAAGGAACCCCTGGAGTTCATCAGGAAGAACACTGAACGTTTCTCGTACATGAAGGTGGCTCTCTTTGTTGTTTCCGGATACGCCACCAATCCAGAGAATCACGAAACAGTCCAGACTGAATACCTGGACAAGATAGTAGAGGAGAACCCAGGACTGAAACCAATTGCTACTGCATTCTTCGCTGGTGTATTTGACTTCAAAAAACACAACTTTGCCGTTCGAAGGTTAGTCAAGAGTATTGTGAAGAACCAGATGGGTCCAGGTGAAGAGGCCCCAGACAAGATAGACTCTAGGGACTGGGATCAAATTCGAGGATGGGCTGCTGGACTGCTTGAGTAGCTGACAATCCGACAATGTCGTGACATGAACAATTCTAGTAAAATCATCCGCGGACTCTATCACCATCCAAGGGGATAACCTTTGATTACGTTGAGCACCTTTCTTAATTATGGATTCAGTCCATCGTTGTATCACCGGTTTCTAGCAGTGAACGTATGATGTCCGAGGAGAAGCGTGAGTACGAGTACAAACGTATTGATGATATACTGATTGCTTCCATCAGAGCTCCTGTCTTCAAGAGAAGTGAGCTGAAGGGGCGATTCAAGAGGCTGAAGGCGGCCTGCGGCGAGAGGATAAGCGGTCCCGCGATGACAATATACCATTGGGACACGGACGTGAGGGATGGTCTTGATATAGAGGCTGCATATCCAGTGAGCGAGCCGATTGAGAGTGGTGATGTTCACTCCAGAGTTCTTCCGGGTTTTGATGCATTCACGATAGTCTATAGGGGTCCGTATGACGAAATGGCCAAGGCCTTCAGTGAACTGCATGATTATCGCTTCTCAAGAGGGTTAGCGGCAGAGCTGAATCCGCGAGAGGTATATTTGACTGGGCCTTTCGAGGAAAATCCTGAGGATAACATAACCGAGCTTCAGACTACCATTCATCCTTGGGAGAGCAGATTCAAAGAACGTCTCTGCGAGGTTCTTGGAGAAGAGAAAGGATTGATGGTTCTTCAAGGGTCTGAGAACATTACTCCTCTGAGTTCTGCTGAGGAGAGGAGCGATTGGGTAGTTTCTGCAATAGAACGTCTGGACAGGATTGCAGAAGAAGATGAGAAGTGTCAGGTGATAACCAAGTGTGCCCATGACAGACCAGTGGAAGACATCCAACGATTCAAAGAAATCTTCGAGAAGACACAGGACATAGATGAGGTGATTCGAGCATACGGTGAGAATCAAGCATGGATTGAGAAGCCACATCGAAAGGGCAGGATACTCTACACAAGTAAGCCTCCTTGCGACCCTGAAGCCTACGCCAAGGCAAGAACTCAGGACGAGATAATCAAGGCCTACTGCTTCTGTCCAGTCGTCAAGGCCGCCCTAGGGAAGATGCCTAAGACGTTCTGTTACTGCGGCGCAGGATGGGCCGAGCAGCTATGGAATCAGGTTGTCGGTCAACCCCTCAAAATCGAAGTCGTGAAGTCCGTCATCGATGGTGATGATATCTGCAAGTTCGCGGTTCATCTTCCTGACCATGTGATTAAGGCATAGATCATACTTCTGCTTCTACTCCATTCAGTGAGTGTCTAAACCGGACTTAGAATCCAACCAAAGACAAATGCCCAAGCAATCTGTACACCAATCATGAAGTTGACCAGGGCTATGGTGGGGCCAAGACCTGTTTCGTGCAGTTTCCAGAAACCTAGGACATAGAGATAACCGACCCACAGGCCCGAAATCAGACCGAAGTAGGGAATCCATCCAAGAAGTAGCACTGGCGCAGCAGCATATACGCTCACCTTGAACGAGTCCACTAGAGAACCGCTGCCTTTCAACACCATTGCAAAGCCATGAAACATCAGACCAAGTATTGGAAATTTCAGGACATTGCCCGCATATGTGATCAATCCAATCCACAAATAACGACTGAGGCCAGTGATATTTTCCAAAAACGGGGAATATAGATAGGCTCCCATTTGTGCATTGGTGCCAGCATGCACGATATCACATGGAAACCCAAGGAATACCGTGATAGGCGTCAACACAGCCAACACAACATTCAGGACAAGGTAATACCGTCCAATCTCCCAATAACTCTGAGCACCTGTCACCGCTTCGAAGCTCTCCGCTGGCCTGGAAACGAATCGCCATGATCTCATGAACTCTTGTTTGATCGTCAACTTTAACTCATCCTTGCATATTTTGACAAATTACACAATACTCATAAACAAAATAAGGAATTCGAACACGGTAATCCTCAATGAGTAGCCAGTCAGTCTTTCTGGAGATTCGCGCTCGTTTCATTCAGTTTATGGAGGGATTGGCAGAGCAACGTGGATTCAAGTCAATACATGGTCGAATACTGGCCTGTTTTATGATGAATCAGACACCTCTAACACAGGAAGAAATGTCGAGTTGGACTGGTTATAGCATCTCATCCATTAGTAGAGCCCTAGATCAGTTGACCTCGCTGGGGTCTGTACGCAGATATAAGCAGTCTGGCATTCGGTCGTACTTCTATGAGCTCTCTATCCCACTGGGGTCTATACTGACTGGAGCCCTTGCCCAATGGATTGCACTTGCTCAAAAGTCAATGGGACCCATAGATTCCATGACCAGCACCCTCTCAAATCTCAGAATGGACGAGCTTGATGGGAAACAAGCCAAAGAGGCAAAGCAGCTCAGGATTCGCCTAAGCGAATTGAGCATTTCGTTGACCAAAGCGATCCCACTTCTCGAGAAACTGATGACAGAACTCAGTGAGGTCAATTCGTCTGATTGATAGGAACTGTAAGGCGGATTTTGAAGTCTGTTGTAATCATCATTCAACCGGCTACTAGAGGATACTGCAATCGCCATCTGCTTGTGCAGCGTTCTCGAAATCCGTTAAGAGTCACTTTCAGTTTCAAGTAGCAGAACGAAACGGTTATGAGCAGTGAACACGTGATGGTCCTGAAGAGAAGCAACAGTAGGGATTTGTGGTGGGTCTGAAGCATATACTCATGGGGCTTGTACTTGTTTTAGCTGGGTTTGTAGTAGACGCCGCACTACGATGGCATTTCTATGGTCTCTGGCCAACGAGGGCTCCAGTCGGCATGGCATTCTTAGTCCCATTGGGGGTTCTAGTCATCCTTCTTGGTTTGGTTACCAATATGACAGAACGAGAGCAAATCGAGCATAGGGACCCAGGATTGCAGCACTAGAAGACAGCAATCCTCAGTCCACCCGGCTTCTCAATCATCAGTTGTCATTCCTAGTCAAGCCGCCTTGTCGAAACCATTAAAAGCATCGCGCGAGGTGACAGCCAGCAGGTTCCCGCCCCTAGGGGACCGACTAACACTTCAATAAGGAGAAACAATGCCTTGTCGAAAGAAAAGGAACATCTGAATCTCGTGGTCATTGGCCACGTAGATCACGGCAAGTCTACCATGACCGGTAGATTGCTCTATGAGACTGGTGCGGTCGATGAGCGGACGTTCCAGCAGCACAAGGCCGAAGCAGAAAAGCTGGGCCGTCCGAGTTGGGCATGGGCTTTCGCCCTAGACCGCCTGAAAGAGGAACGTGAGCGAGGCCTCACAATAGACATCGCCTTCTTCAAGTTTCTCACTGACAAGTATTACTACACAATCATAGATGCACCGGGTCACAAAGACTTCATCAAGAACATGATCACGGGTGCATCTCAGGCTGACGTTGGTCTACTTGTGGTGTCAGCTAAACGTGGTGAGTTTGAGGCTGGTGTCGGCCCCGGTGGCCAGACCAAGGAGCACGCTTACCTTGCGATGACGCTCGGTGTACCATCTCTCATCGTCTGTGTCAACAAAATGGATGATGATACTGTCAAGTACAGTGAAGACCGGTACAACGAGGTAAAGGAGGAGGTCGGAGGCTTTCTGAAGAGCATTGGATTCAAGCTCGATGGCATCCCATTCATTCCGACCGCCGCTATCGGTGATGCCTGTAACCTGAAAGAGCTCTCACCCAATCTCACACCCTGGTACAAGGGCCCTTCACTGCTTGAAGCCCTTGACCTGGTGACCCTTCCGAAGAAGCCAGTTGACAAGCCCCTACGCTTGCCAATCAACGACGTCTATTCGATAAAGGGTGTTGGAACTGTTCCAGTCGGTCGTGTCGAGACTGGTATCATGAGGCCTGGTGACAATATCACTTTCATGCCTCCAAACAAGTCCGGTGAGGTCAAGACAATTGAGATGCACCACGAGCAGCTCAAGGAGGCCGTACCTGGCGACAATATCGGCTTCAACGTTCGAGGCATCGAGAGGAAGGACCTCGGTCGTGGTGACGTTGCTGGTCCAAAAGACAACCCTCCAACCGTTGCGGATGAATACTCAGGCCAAATCATGGTCATTCAACATCCAACCGCTATCACTGTGGGCTACACTCCAGTTATTCACGCCCACACGGCCCAAGTTTCCTGTAGGTTCGATAAGATTCACCAGAAGATCGACCAAAGCAGTGGACAGGTCATAGAGGAGAACCCCGACTTCATCAAGAAGGGTGAGTCCATGCTTGCCACTCTTGTGCCTCTCAAGCCGATGTGCATTGAAACCTACAAGGAGTTTCCACAACTTGGCAGGTTTGCAGTGCGTGACATGGGCATGACCGTTGCAGTCGGTGTCGTGACCAACGTCAAGGCGAAGAAGATTGAGAAGAAGGCAGCCAAGAAAGAGTAGGTTTGTCCAGTAGTACAAGAACCGGGCCGCACGGCCCGTGTTCATCTCTCTTTTTGCTAGTACCCACTTGACGACGTCGAAGAGTTTATTCTGTTTTATGATGGTTATCCCATAGTACCACAATGATTGAAGACGACTCTTACGACTACTTTGGAGAACCACAGGAGCCCTCTACAAGCCCGGGACGCTGGATTGTTTTTGTCTTACTCTTGATTCTTGGCTCAGTGACGGTCTTTGGGTCAATACTGACAGCGCCGCCTGATGTCTATCTCATGTACGTCGTCTTGCTCTTGCCAATGGTGGTTCTTCTTCTCTACGCCGCCTACCGATGGGCCCAAGGACGCCCAATTGCTCCAACAGACTTGGATGAAGACGCGAGGATTCTTGCTACAATGCGTGCTCACGCACTTCCCGCAGAACATGTTGGAGGTTTAGAGATGTACCGCTGTCCTGATTGCGGGCTATCTTTTGAGCTCTCTAATGCCACACCCGTGGACGATAGAGTAGTACTCTGCCCTTTCTGCAAGACGCGACTCTACATAGAATGACCATCGCAATTCCTAGTAAAATCCTCCGCGGATTCTGAATAGGGGTCCCATGATAGTAACAAATTGTGACTCCTTTTCGTGACCCTCAGTTGTGGCTCCGCATTATATACTAATTCTGAGTGGTTCTTGTCGTGAAACATCATGGCTCTAGCAACTAAATCCCGAGTTTCATCCGTGAAGCAGAACACCAAGGCCCTTGAGGCCGTCAGAACGATGACCGTTGGTCATGCCTTCTCAGCCTACGTGCGGTGATCTAATGGAAACCAAGAGCAAGAAGGTATCCAAGAAGAGCGCCTCTCTGATGAGAAGTACCACAATGTCTGTCGCATATGCCTACTTCTCGAGGTAGTGCAATTGACAGCACAAGTGTCTGAGGAACTACCCGAGGAGATTCTCTCCGAAGGCAGTTCCTTCAGAACCATTCTAGGAAATCGCGACTTTTCCCGACTCTGGTTTGGCCAGCTTGTGTCAAATGTCGGTTTCGCCATCAGCTCATTGGCCCTGCTATTCTTTGCCTACCACCTTACCGGGTCCGCTCTGTCGATGGCCATTCTGGCAATGGCACAGGTCGCACCAGTCGTGATCTTTGCTGGTTTCATCGGCGTATACGTTGACCGATGGAACAGGAAGACAATAATGATTGCGTCAGACATCACACGCGCATTCCTGATTCTACTCATTCCTCTTGCGCCATTGTTTCCTCCAGTTCTTGCACCGATTGAATGGATCTACCTGCTTACGTTCCTATATGCCATCGCCAACGCTTGGTTCTATCCAGCTAGGAGCGCAGCAATTCCCAATATCGTTGAGTCTGACGAATTGGTGACAGCTAACTCCCTATCACAGATGACCTTTCAAGTTGTCCAGTTAACAATTCCTCCTCTCGGGGGCGTACTCGTGGCTCTGCTCGCCCCCGACTACTTCCTTGCCTTCGCAATCAACTCCGTCACCTTCATTCTCTCTGCTATAGCACTCAGAGGCATCAAGACATCACTAGTGCCCAAAGAAATGGTGGAGAAAGAGTCTGTTAGGTCGCAGGTAGTTCAAGGCGCTAGATATGCAGCCAGCAATGTGATTCTTGTCTATCTCTTCGTCTTCGCGATTCTTCTGGCTTCATCATCGGGCATTCTTAATGCACTACTCATTCCACATCTAGAGGGTCAACTGGGGATTACAGAGATGCAGTTCGGTATTGTGCTGAGTGCAGGTGCCGCATCAGGGATTGTAGTAGCACTTGTCATGGGCAATCGAAAGCGCCTGCCGAAGCCCCTCTACATCGTTGCATCTGCAGGCATTGTTGCTGGGATTGCAGTGCTTGGACTGGCCGGAGCACAAGAATTCTGGCATGTTCTCCTATCTTGGGCTCTTATAGGATTTGTCGATGTGATGCTGAACATACCTCTGGGCACCTTGATGCAGGAGCTTGTCGTGGACAACTACAGAGGCAGAGTCTTCGCACTCTTCAACGTCGTCTTCACGGCGGTTCAAGTCTTTGGAATGGGGCTTGGCGGCGTGTGGGCCGAAACGGCCGGATCCACAGTTCCACCAATGTTCGGTGCAGCCATAGGACTCCTCTTAGTTTCAGTGCTCGGTGCCGCTGTTGCTGCTAGAAGGAAGCTCCACAGCCGACTAGACATTATGCTGGATGACTCGGTTCAAGAAGTTGCTAGAGAAGAAACCGAGTGCACAGAAGTCCTGCTTGAAGTGCCAACCTAGAGCAGGATTTGGGCGAGCAGCCGCAAAACCGGTTCTCGCCCTCCTACTTTTTCCGGTTGAGCCAGGAATCAGAAATGCCGAGGATAACCCTGGGCAACCTGTTCCTAGTGTTCATCTCCCGCTCTTCCGACTCACAAAGCACAAGAGCGCTACTATCCAAATTATGAAGAAGGCTGTGGAAATACTGTCAAGCGTGGCAAACACCTCACTTCCATAGCCTCCCACCAAAGATAGGTACAACTGGCCCAGGATAGTAATAAGGAGGCAGATACTCGACACGATGAGTGATACTCTCGCTGAATAGATCTTGTCGTTCATTCTTGTGGCCTACAATCAGGAGATTAGACGTCGAAGGAACTCAGGTCTGAATATTTGAGTAGGACGTTGACAGCAGGTGGCTGCGTCGATAGAAAACGAAGAACGTTCGACTATTCGGTAGAATAGACTATGTGAAGACTCTAAACCAGAATGATGGCGCTGGGGGAGGGATTCGAACCCTCGAGTGCATAGCACACTGGATGTTTGCAGGACTGCTAATAGCTGCCTATAGCAATCCAGCTCCATACCAGGCTTGGATACCCCAGCCTCTGTGAGAACGCGACAAATCGGGAAATCACATTTCACATAAACATTGCGTCATGAATCTGAAGAACAGAGCCCATCACGTCACATCTATCACATCAAGAGGGTCTATTGCCTCTACAGTTTCACCCTCCTCTCTCAACCTGACAATTGCCAGTTCGTATGCCTTCAGAACGTCTGCCTTCGTGATGAAGCCAACCATTACGTTGGGTATTCTTGGATCTACTACAACTGCGTGTCCTTCGTTTCGTTCCAGCATGGCATGTAGTACACTGTCCATTGAGCTATCCGGGCTGATATGCAAGAAGTCTGTACTCATCACATCCTTCACCAGTGGTTCGCAGTCATCATCCCTTTCGCAAAACAGGTCTTCGGTAATCAGAGTCCCGACTACCAGACCGTCACCGTTGACCACCGGGAATTTGGTATGTTGAGTTTCATCGACAATCCGGAGGACCTGATTCCTTGTCATCTCGGGGTTGAGCACAGTGGGGTCTTCTGTCATCACTTGAGCAACCTTAGCTTCCTTCAATGCTCCGATGTAGAATCCTCTTCGCAATCGTACTCCTCTCCTCGACAGTTTCAGAGTATAGATGCTCTCCTCCTCAATTGAGGAGGCTACCAGGAATGAAGTTGACACCGCAATCATAAGCGGAAGAATCATGGAATAGTCGGTTGTCATCTCCATGATGATTACAATACATGTGATGGGAGCTCTTCCTGCGCCTGCAAACAATGCTGCCATGCCAACAACCGCAAAGCCCACCGGCTGAGGAACCAGTCCTGGAAGAAGAATTGAGAAAGCCGCTCCGAAGGCACCTCCGATTGCTGTGCCGATGAAGAGGGTGGGGGCGAAAACACCACCAGACCCACCAGAGCCAAGGGTCATGGACGTAGCTAGCGCCTTTAACAGCCCAAATATGACCAATGCCGCCAAAGATACACTCCCAATTAGAGCAGCATCCATGAAGGCATAACCTACCCCCATGATAGCGGGGAAGTATGGGTTGCCGTAAAAAATCCCGGCATAAGAGAAGGGGCCCTCCATCAACATGACAGCCATTGCAAGCAATCCCACCATAAGGCCCCCAATGACTGGAAGAATATGCTTCGGAACCTTCAATCGCTCGTACAAGTCCTCAATGACATAGAAACCTCTAGTCCAGATTACACTGGCGACGCCAAGCAGAACACCCAGCATAAGGTATAGTACGAGTTCAAAGTAGTTATTCAAGAACAGAATTGGGGCCTGAAACGATGGTTGTGACCCTAGAAGCGCATTCGCAAGTGCAGTTGCGACAACGGAGGAGAGTATTACGGGTATGATCGAGAATCCGACTATCCCTCCTGCAATAACCTCAATGCCAAAGAGAGTTCCCCCAAGAGGCGCATTAAAGGTGGCCGCAATGCCTGATGCCACTCCACAGACAACCAACGTCTTGGTCATTCGCTTGTCAAGCTTCAGGGTGTTCGCAATGGTTGAGCCTACACCACCCCCAATCTGCGCTATAGGACCTTCACGACCACATGACCCTCCCGAACCGATGCATATCGCAGAAGCCAGACTCTTGAGAAGGGGAACTCTCATGCGTATCCTCCCCCCTCGAAATGAGTAGGCGTCCATTATTTCTGGCACTCCGTGTCCCTTTGCTTCAGGCGCATAGTTCTGTACTATCAATCCGACCAACAATCCACCTAGCGCAGGTATGACAAACCAGCCCCAGATTCCGATTAGTTGTGGAACCAACACAAACAATGTGCTAGTTCCAAATATCAGCCATCTGAACCCAACTGCCACCAACCCCGAAACCACGCCGACAACTGCCCCAAGGCTATAGATTCGTATCTGTTGCCTCATGACTCCTCTTTCTAGCAAATATCAGGTCACCTTCTGCTCAACACTGAAAACAAATGAATTGTCGTTGCAACCGTCAACACAGAACCCAGTTCTGGGGGAATCCGCGACAGTCTTGAAGCCCCTGACGATTTCAATCATCTCTTAAGTATTCCCATGTCGTAGGTATATCATTCATGACAATAGCAATCTGGAAAGAGGTGCAGCGGCCCCGCAGCGTCGATCGTCCTTCTTCTCAGTGCTATCTATCATCTTTCTCAAAGCAGCGCTCTCTGGGGCTCCACCACCTAGTCTTAGGGCTGTTCCCGCCAGGGCCTGACCCATTTCGACATTTTGAGCACACTCACAGCAGTCCTACGACTGCTGCTGCGGCTGTGACAGACTCCAGAGACTGCTCGTCAACGTCCAATGACAGGACACGTGAGCGTCTGGGTTCGTCCTCAGCGTTGGTTACTAGTCCCGGCTATTGCCATACCGGTCACAGGTCGCGGCAAACGACCCGACCCTACCCGCTGCAGTAAAATCAGGAATCAGTTATCGTAAAAACGTTGCGAAGTGATTACCCAGTGCTCAGATGAAGGCACCTGCTGCTCTCTTAATCTCCGTAATCTCCTGCAAAACCTCGACCTCAGAAGGCGTGAGATCATCCAAGAACTTCTTTCTGATGGCAAGAATGTGCTTGTCAGGCACGTCCGTATAGAGAGTTTCATCATTCTTGACCTGCCTGCCAATCGTGGGGCCTCTGATGGACACTGCCACTTCCATGCCATTTGTGGCCTCATCTATGGTGACACTTCTGTCCTGAATCTGAAGAACAGTACCAACACGTCTCCCTTCTGCGTTAATCAGCCCAGTTCTTGGTTTCAGGAGTCCATGCACTCGGACCCCAACTATAGCTGGGTCCTTCTTTCGGAACACATACTCAGGCATCAACTCTAATTTGCTAGGCCGGATTATCGAACTCAATGACTCGGCCTTTGCCTGTTCTCTCTTTACAATGAGCCATGCATTATAATCATCATAGAGTCGATAGATTACTTCGTTAAGGAACGTTTCAACTCCATATTCAGCTGCCAAGTCTTCAATGTCAGCCGCGAACTTAACGTTGAATCCAAGTATGACTGCATTGAGGGGATTTGTGTCTCCTGCTGCTTTTGCCTCCACAACGTCACGCTTGACTATAGTTCCAACATCTGCTATCCTCACTGGGACGTTACGGTCCTGTAGGAACTGCGTTACTGCTTCAAGCGAGCCAAGAGTGTCTGTCTTCAGTACGATTCCCGAGGAATCCCTCTGAATCCGGATAGAGCTTACCTCGTCTCTTACTTTCTGCTTGATTTCCTCAAGGTTCTCGGCGCTGGTTGCCGCATAGACCGGCGCACCTGCCACTGCTCCCTCTATGTCTGGCGCCACGATCTTGACGCCCGCGGCAGCATGCACCTCCGAAACCGGCGTGAACTTCTCCCTTGGGTCTCTAATCTCATCTAATTCCTTCGGCTGCAAGAGGGTCCTAATCTTTGCCACTATGACGTCATCAAGCCCACCAACCACAATGGTATCGGTCTTCCTCAGGACGCCCTCGTAGATGATAGTATCCAGAGTGATACCAAGCCCCGTTTCCTCTCGAACCTCCAGAATGGCACCCCTTGCCGGTCCTTCGACTATTCGCAGACGGTCTTTCATATACTGCTGAGTCAGACCGGACAGAACCATCAGCAGTTCGGGTATTCCATCTCCAGTCTTCGCGCTAGTTGGAACGATTGCAATGGTCTTCGTGAAGTCCTGCACCCTGTCGAATCTCTCTGAGTTATATCCATTTGCAGAAAGCGCTCCCACAATCTCGTAGATGCGCCTGTCAATCTCGCTCTGGGTCGACAATGCTTGAGCCTGTATCGCCTGGGAGAGGCTCATCGCTTCCTTGTTTCGCCAGCCTGGGACCTTGTCCAGTTTATTTGCAGCCACAAGAAATGGTGTCCTACCGGACTGTAGAATCTTCAAGGACTCATAGGTCTGAGTGAGAGCTCCTTCGTTGATGTCCACAACGAGAATCGCGATGTCCGCTATTGCCCCTCCTCTCCTGCGGAGGTTCAGGTACGCCTCGTGACCAGGCGTGTCAATGAACAGCAGACCATCGATAGTGAGTTCTGTCCTCACGGTCTTCAGAAGGTCACCACAGATCGCTTCAATTGTTTCAGTGGGGAAGAAAGAAGCTCCTATGTGCTGAGTTATCCCTGCAGCTTCACGGTCTTGGACAGCAGTGCCACGCATTCTGTCAAGAAGCGAGGTCTTTCCATGATCGATATGACCAAGTACAGTGACAATCGGCGAACGCAACTTTGCACTCTGCCTTGGCTTGGCCTCAGTCATGGGTGACACCTCACAAGAAGACTTGCAGCCGACCATGAGCTGACGTTTATGAAACTATTGCTTGAGCCGGTTCGCGAAGCAGTCGGGTCATAAGCCTAAAATAGGTCCTTCCTGCGTCGCGACTACAAGACAAGTGATAGATGTGGCTGTCATGGAGCGCTCCCTCGTCATAGTCAAACCAGATGGTACAGTTCGGAGAAGTGTTGGTGCACGTGTCCTGAAGGCTTTCATGGATCGAGGCTATCAAGTCAAGGCATTCAAGGAGATGAAGGTTTCCGAGTCATTGGCCAAGATGCACTACGATGTTCACAAGGAGAAACCCTTCTTCCCCTGGTTGGTCCAGTTTATCAGCTCTGCTCCAGTTCTAGCAATGATTCTTGAGGCAGATGATGTTATTCAAGGGGTACGAGATGCTCTTGGTGCCACCTTTGTGCAGAAGGCTGCACCTGAATCGCTCCGAGGCAAGTACGGCATATGGGCAGGAGTCAATATTGCACATGCATCGGACGCCCCAGAAACCGCAGCAACTGAGATTGCACTCTGGACCCAAGAGGGCGGTCTTACTGAGTCTGAAGATGCAGACGACCTTGCGCGCACCTACATCGAAAAGTATGCGAAGACGGATATAGACTACACCGTAGAGATTCGGAATCAAGTAAGAGCATCAATCGAGAAGGGCGATGTTTCAAATCATGTGTTGGAATCGTTGGAAGCGCTCTTTGGGAAAGACTCTGAGGGAGTACCAGAGAGTGACATAAGAGCCCTCGCCCAGGCTGTCTTCGACTTCATTGAAGAAGAGGTTGAGAGGCAATAAGGTCCTCAGATGGCACATCGTGCCACTTAGGATATCAATCTGAGATTCTATTTGGTCCTACCGCCTTTCTCGAAACCTGCAGTCCACTTTGTGGCCCTTGGCTTCATCTTGCGTTTCAGTCTAGCAGTCTTGCATTTGTTAGAACAGAACCAAAGGACTGCACCATCCTTTGTCTGCACAAATGCTGAGCCTGTACCTGGTTCGATGTCTTTTCCACAGAAGATGCAGCGTTGTGTTCCGACCATCTCTAGTCTAGCGCCTCCTCATCTTCCTGGCTTCTCGTTCTGTTTCACGGAGTATCAGAATATCTCCCATTCTGACAGGTCCCTTTACGTTGCGCGTGAGGACTCTCCCCTTGTCTCTGCCATCCAGAATCTTGACACGAACCTGAGAGATCTCTCCAGTCACTCCGGTTCGTCCTAGCAACTGAATCACTTCAGCGGGGATTGCCGGGGTAACAACTTCTTCGTCTTTCTTGCTCATTGAAAGCCATCACCTGAGTCACTTACGTAGCGCACCGATCTTCTCAATCACATCGGACACTAGGTCCTTTGCTTTTCCCTCGACAACAATCGCAACCGCTGCCGTAGGTCTCTCAATCCCCGCGGCAGTTCCAAGTTCTCTCTTATTTGGCACGAAGATGTAGGGGGCCTTGCGGTCGTCGCAGAGTCCTGGGATATACATGATCACTTCGGCTGGTTCGACATCTTCTGCCACAATCACCAGACGAGCAATTCCACGCTCGATACTCTTCGTGGTTTCATTGATTCCTTTCTTGATTCGACCTGTGTCTTTGGCTATCTCAAGAGCCTCAAGGGCTTTCTTCTGAAGCTCCTCAGTAGCTTCCCATTCAACGAATGACGGCTTTGGCATCTTTTTTACCTCTGTTCTCACTTCATTGGTATGAATACAGAACACGCTCCCAATCCTGGGGGCGTTCTCCCCCGCCCAGATTCCAGATTCTTTTAAAACTGCCGAAGTGTCAGAAGCTGGCCTCTTCCACCAGACCGAGCTCATTCATTATAGTATTCGAGCGTCACCAAAGTCTCCAAGATGTCCGTATTCTCAACAGCAAGATGTTCTAGGACCGAATATCTATCTCGCCGTTGCATTATGTCTAGGCCATGTTGAATGTGATCCAAGAGTTGACTCTCTGACAGACTCAGGTCACCAAGACGTGCTGGCATATTCCTCTCAAGCAAGAACTGGTGCATATCCTCTGCCCCATAGTCTGTATAACCGGCTTCACGAAGATAGTGTAGACAGATGGGGGTGGCAAAGGCAACCTGAAGGCCATGGAGTTCATTGCACTGTCTGTCCATGGCATGTGAAATAGCATGTTCTGTACCGGAACAAGGTCTAGAACTACCGAAGATACTCATGGCCCTTCCTGCGTCTATTTCTGCTCTCACAAGAGCTTCCAGACCCTCATCCTGCAGAACGGATTCCAGTGCAGACTCGACCAGTGCGTATACTCTCTTCTCAAAGGGCTCATTACGCTCTTCATGAGCCAGACGCCATTCTCCCAAGCTTGACGACTTGCATACAATGTCCCCTATTCCTGCCAGAGTCAGGCTTGGTGGAGCCTTCTCAATTACTGAGAGGTCTGCTATGACACCAATGGGACTCTTGCACCTTACTGAATATCGATAACCGTTCTGACTCACGGAGGCCACATCGCTTGCAATGCCATCATGAGAGGCTGCAGTTGGCACTGATATCCAGTTGAGTCCCGTGTCTCTTGCCAATAGCTTGGCTGTGTCAATACTCCGACCGCCACCAAATCCAAGGATGATGTCTTTTTCAAGAAGAGCGGGAGGCACACCACTCTGATACTCAGATACCATGAACCATGTCTGTTCTTGGCCCATGAGTTTCTCGACCTCCTCTTTGTAGGTGGAAAACAGGAGATCGTCAGTAACGAATATTGGTCGCTGATAGTCTTCCAAGAAGTCATCTACTTTGCTTAGAGCCCCATTCTCTATCACAATGAAATGGGGGTCTATGATAGACATGATATCAGCTCCCTCATGCTGGCCTCGTGGTCATTGTTAAGCACTTCTGTTGGGCGCCTACCGTGTAAAGAGCAGGAGCCAATTGAGCATCCTTAAGTGGCACATGAACTGGGCGCCGTGGCAATAGTCGGTGTTACCTAGGAAATACATCAGCTGATATGTTCGCACATCGAAGCTGACGCGTCCGCTCTATGGAGTCAAAGAACATGACCCGATATGTGAAGGTCGCCCTGATGGGCGCTGGATATGCTGGTAAGTCCACGCTCATCAAGCTTCTCACTGAGAACACTGAGAAGCTGCACACGAACTATCAACCGACCGTTGGATGTGACGTAGGTACTATTTCTCTTGACGATTCCACAAGGGTCACACTTCTGGAGATGGGCGGTCAGTCCCACTTTGAGTTCATGTGGGCCGACCTTCTGAAGGGGAGCAAGATGATTGTGGTTGTCACTGAGAGCAATCCAAAAGCTGTCCTGAAGACTCGTATGCTGCTTCAAAAGTACAAAGACAAGATAGATGGCGTCCCTGTCATAGCAATAGCCAACAAACAGGACATTCCGGGGTCCATGAAGCCTCGGTCTGTAGAGGATCTCCTTGGAGTCCCCACTTACGGAATGGTTGCCATCGATCCAAAGCAACGTCTTGATGGATACAAGTTGATAGTCAATGGTCTCAAGGACATGGTGCAGATAGCTTCCTAGTGATGTAGTCCTCTCTTCTTCGCAGATTGCGAAGTCCTAAGGCAATGCTTTTATGGGAACCGTAAGCTGAGGGACTCGCCCAGGGCACGGGCGACAGAGCTGCTTGACTTCGAGTCCCGTAGCGAGTCCGTCCGGGATCATGTGTTTTGGGTATACACCTCCATGGTTGGTGAGCTAATGGAAATCACTATCATTCACAAGCAAGACGATGCAATTCACTTTCTTGTGGAGGGCATTGATGTTGCGTTTGCAAATGCACTCAGGAGAACTATGCTTACGAGAGTGCCCGCGATGACAATTGACGAGGTGCTTGTCCTAGAGAACACCAGTGTAATGTATGATGAGATTCTAGCTCATAGACTTGGTTTGATACCTCTAGTCACGGACCTTGAGAGCTACAACCTACCTCAGGAGTGTGACTGTGAGGGCAAAGGCTGCAGCCTCTGTCAGTGCACACTTACGCTAGAGAAGGAATCCGGAAGCGAGGAAATAGTAGTCCATTCTGGTGATCTTGTTTCACAAGACCCAAAGATAGTTCCCGCAACCAATGATATTCCTCTTGTAAAGTTGGCTCCGAACCAGCGACTGATAATCGAGGCGTACGCACGTCTTGGTACAGGAGCTGAGAACGCCAAGTTCCAGCCAGTTTCGACAGTGGCATACAAGCACGTTCCCATAGTTGAAGTGGACAGGGAGAAATGCACCAAGTGTGAAGCGTGTGTCGAGGCTTGTCCAAGGAAGATATTCCTGATTGACAATGACACGCTTGTCACACAGAACACTCTGGACTGCAGTATGTGCGAAATATGCGTTCAGGAGTGCGAACCTGAGGCAATCACAATAGCGCCCAAGAACAATGCCTTCCTTTTCAGAGTTGAGTCTACAGGCTCGCTGCCACCCGATGAGATTGTTGTGAATGCGGTTGAGAACCTGAAGGAGAGATTCAGAGTGACTCTTGATTCTGTTGGCAGACTATGAGGTGAGCAGATATGGTGGAATCTGGATCAACTGACCCCAACACTCGTGCGCTGATTAACGCACTGAGGAGAACATCAACAAAGCACGATGCCAAGATTTGGAAGAGAGTCGCAGAACTAGTCGCGCGACCAGCCAGAAAACGACCCGAAGTCAACGTCGGAAAGATCGGTCGGCATACTAGTGCCGGCGACGTTGTTGTAGTCCCTGGCAAGGTTTTGGGTTCAGGAAGCCTATCACACAAAGTTACGGTAGCTGCCTTGAATGCGTCTGCCTCAGCTAGGTCGGTAATAGTTGGAGCGGGTGGTTCGCTTATCAGCATAGACGAACTACTCCACCAAGCCCCAAAGGGCAAAGGAGTCACAATCATTGTGTAGGTGGTTTCAATGAGCGAGCAAGAAGTGAAAGTCTATGATGCCGAGGACATGGTAGTCGGAAGACTGGCCTCGAAAGTGGCCAAGGCTGTTCTCCTTGGTGAAACAGCTGCTATTGTGAATGCCGAGAAGGCCATTGTCACAGGCGACCGTCGTACGGTCATTGAAGCCTACAAAGAGAAGTTCAACATTCGTACATCATACAATCCCAGGAAGGGCCCCTTCCACCATCGACGTCCTGACAAAATGGTCCGTCGGATTGTCCGCGGCATGTTGCCTTGGCCTACGCCCCGTGGAAAGGCGGCCTACAAGCGTGTGAAGGTCTTCATCGGAGTCCCTGACGACCTAGCAGACTCAGAGAAGATTGTGCTTGAGGGCTCACGCTATAAGAGCCTAACCCGAAAGCACATCAGAATCGAAGATCTGTGCCACGAGCTCGGATGGAGAAACCCGGAGGCCGTCTAAAATGGCTATCAGAGTTGTCGTTTCCACGGGAAAGAGAAAGACATCACTAGCGAAGGCCACGATTAAGAATGGTCAAGGGCGTATCAGAATCAACGGTCGACCATTTGAGGTTTTCCAGCCTGAAATAGCCAAATTGAGAATCATGGAGCCGTTGGTTCTATTCGGTGATGATTGGCAGAGATATGATATCAGAGTGCGTGTTAAGGGAGGCGGTTTCATGAGTCAGGCTGATGCAATACGAATGGCAATTGCCACCGGTCTGTTTCAGATGAGCCAAGACTTCGAGGCACGCTCTCGAATGCTGGAGCACGATAGAACAATGCTCGTTGGCGATCCTCGGCGTACGGAACCCAAGAAGTTCGGTGGACCCTCGGCACGCTCCCGCTATCAGAAGTCATACAGGTGAGAAGAGAAGATGATTATTCCAGTACGTTGTTTCACATGTGGGAAAGTAGTTGCAGACAAGTTCGAGCAGTTCAAGCGCCAGGTACGCGATGGAGAGGACCCTGCAACAGTCCTTGACAACTTGGGTCTCCATAGGTACTGTTGTAGAAGGATGCTACTATCTCACATCGACATCATTGATAGTTTCATGGCATTTGCTACAACTGAGGTCTTGGAGGGTAAACAGTGATGAGCGAAACAGAGATCCCTGAACCTGAGCTCCTAACTCCAATGGACAAGTATCTGGCTGCTGGGTGCCATATTGGAACACAGGTGAAGACTCAGGATATGGACCCATTTGTCTATAGACAACGGCCCATTGGTCTGTACGTCTTGGACGTCAGAAAGACCGATGAGAGAATCAGAGCTGCTGCCAAGTTCATCTCGCGATTCGAACCCTCGAAGGTTGTCGTCATCTCTGGAAGAGTATATGGCAAGCGTCCAGTGGAGAGTTTTGCTTACTTCACAGGTGCAACAGCATTCACTGACCGATTCGTTCCCGGGTCATTGACAAATCCTAACATTGCTGGCCCTCGTGTCTACGTTGAACCTGACTTGGTGATTCTCACTGACCCTAGGACAGACCAACAAGCCCTTTCCGAGGCGGGTAAGATCGGAGTCCCAGTCATCGCTCTATGCGACACTGACAATGTAACTACAGGTGTGGACCTAGTGATTCCATCTAACAACCGAGGGAGGAAAGCTTTGGCTCTGGTGTACTTCTTATTGACCAGACAAGTCCTCCGCGAACGCGGAAAGGTCCCAGAGGATGGCGAAGTCTCATTCACAACTGAGGACTTCGAACCTCAAATACAGCGATTCTGAGTCTATTCGTGAATGGAAACGACGCCGCGGTCGGCGTCCACTTTCACAGTCTGCCCAGTCTTGATCTTCTCGATGTCAATACTGTCGATAGTGGGTATCTCTGATATTATGCTGCCAACTGCGATGACCGGGTCAGTTTCCTTGTTCACAATGGCAGCTGGAGCCCTTTCTGCCCTTTTGAGAGCATAGAGGACATATGATCCGACTGTCGAACCCTTTCCGCTCGGCATGACCAGAATCTTGCCGGCCACTGACACACCCTCAAGCGGATGGTCTTTCTCTACAACCTCCCCCGTTTCAGGGTCGACACCACCGTAGAAACTAAGATCCACACTCGTCACAAGTGCTTCTCCCTCCGCCTTTCCCTTGTAGATTTTGCGTCCCTGTAACTCTTTCATGAGATTGCCTCCCTCATACACTCATCTATTGTTCTTATCTTCACGTCGAATCTATTCTTTCCTCTAGCGTAGAAACATGCCTTGGCAGAATCTGTCATCAGACCTTTGAAACGTCCCTTCAGTGGTGCTACCGCGCAACACGCGTCACTCACCAGGTATGCACCGGCCTTCTCTATTTTATCGTAGTAGCCCATCTTGATGGCCACGTCCTTGGTCGGCTTTGCAGTAGTTATCCAAACAGTCTTACCTTCAGTCACCTTCTTCCCATCAAGCATCTCGGCCACCCTAGCTATGTCAGCGATGCTGGCATGCGGGCACCCTACGCTGATGAAATCGATCTCTGCGTTCTCGTCATCTAGCTCCTCTCTGGCTTTCTCAAGGTCGTCCTTGGTCACAGTTTCTGTGTTCTCAGGTATTCTCGTGCGATTTGGCGTAATCCCTTCCATGTGGAATAGAGCAACTCCACCGTATGTCGCGATTGACGCACAAAACGATCTGAGATGGTCGGTTGTAGCATGGGTAACTCCAGTGATGTAGGGAATCTCTTTCCCAGTGCGGTCTCCAATGACCTTCCCCAATAGCCCGAAATCATCAGTTGTCTTCAGCTCTACTTCTATTTCATATCCGACTTGTGCTATCCTGTTCTTCTCAAGGTGGAACCCATACTCTGCAGTCTTGCCTGTGAGCGCAGAAGCTAGAGCGCTCGGTCCACCCTCCCTGTTTGTATGAGCACCAATGACTGAGTTGGCAAAACATACTGCCGAGGATTCTGCCCAAGCAATGTGTTCACCATAATGTGGCAGGTTACCAATCAGATAGGGCGTGCAGGTACAAGTGGTGACTACTCCCATCTTTGAGAAAGCATCAACCACTCTCTGTTGATTCACAGCAAATTCATCACTAATGCCATGTTTCTTCCATTCCAAAAGGTCCATACCAGCAGGATTCAGAGTGGTCAGAACGCGTGTCTGCCCATCTTCTGCCATCTCCGAGAGGTACTCGAGACCAGCTTCACCCAGATTGTGATAGGAAACACCTGCTATCTGAACGCTGACGACTGGAATCAATCGCTCGGCGCCATAAATCTCACCCAAGGTGGTGATAATCTCCATGGATTTCCTAGTGGCTTTACCCATCTTCCCTTCAAGCATATCCTGCTCTTCTGATGTGAGGTCTAGTCCCATCTCATTCACCCAAGAACTTCTTCAAATCCACCCTTGGAAAATCTGCCTTGTCAAAGCTCTTACCTTTGGACTCCAATACCTTGGTGCAGTCGAATCCGATCTTTGTTGTCATCTTTGTGCCAGGCTCTGCACTCGGGTCTAGTGAGCTACCTGGCTCTCTGTCCTTTATGAGCAGATTCACATCTCCCTGGAATCGAGTTGCCATGGCCCACTCCCTTTCTTGCTCATCATAGATGTCGATGTCCTCATCGTAGACCCAGACATGTTTTGCACTGCGGTGGCCTGCAAATGCACCCTCAAGAGCTTTCAGTCCATCATCATCATACATCTTTCTGATTTGCACAGCGATGTGAAGCCAGCTGGTACCACCAGGAGTGATGTTCACATCCAAGACATCGACTCCACGTTCCTTGATACTCCTGAACACCGTCGGCTCTCGCGGCATTCCCATGAGTATCTTGTGTTCGAGCCGACCGGGTAGCAAGCCCTGCCAGATGGCGGTCTTTCTATGAGTGATCTTTTTGACTTCAAATACCGGCTCCTGCCGGATGACGTCCACAGTCTCCGTCAAATCTATGAATGGCCCCTCATCATGCCTCTCATCAAGAATCACCCTTCCCTCGAGGACGAACTCACAGTTTGCAGGAATCATCAGGTCAACACTCTTGGCTCTGGTCACTTGGATCGGTCTCAGAGCATTTGCTATCTCCAGCTCGTTTATTCCTGTTTCAACGGACGTTGCGGCCGCAATCAACACTTCGGGAGTGTTGCCGATGCAGAAGGCAACATCAACTTCACCGGCTCTCTCAAGGAACTTGTGGAAGTCACGACCACGTACAACTCTTGTCACCATTCTGTCTTTCCCAATCTGCATTGCCCTATGGAAGTCCAGATTCTGACCATACTCAGAATCCGCAGCCACCACAACTCCAGACGAGATATATGGGCCACCGTCCAACTCATTGTGAAGCAGTATCGGCAGCACATCTAGGTCTACATCGCTCCTCACCACTTCCTGACATGGAGCATCATCAGTTGTTTCGGGTTGACTGCGATTCTCAATGGCGCTGGCCAATGTCGGAATTATATCCCTCACATCTATTTCAAAGTAATCAGCAATCTGTTCCTTCGTACAGAATAGGTTGCCAGCAACTCTGAAATCGGACTCTTTGACATTCTCGAATAATGCGGGCGTAGGCTCTATAGAATACAGTACCCCCGCAATCTCCAGATTCTTGGATATACTACTGTCTATCTTCCTAAGTTTTCCATCTCCTAGAAGTTGTCCTATGTATTTCTCAAGTGTCATCTTCACACCTCAATCAAAGCCCGAAAGTAGTATTGTAGACAAGAGGGGCTCCATTCTTCTCTAATGCATCACCAATCCGCTTCTGAACTTCTCCGTCTGGAGCGATCGCAATCATGTTACCCCCTCGCCCAGTTCCTGTGAGTTTTGCCCCAAGAGCCCCGCTTCTTCTTGCAATTTCAACCATTTCGTCCAGTTCATCACAAGAAACAGTTAGATTCTGCAACAATTCATGGTTTTTGTTCATCAGTTCTCCAACTTTGTCGAGATTGAACTCAAGCAGAGCATCTCTCGCTTCGTGAACTAAGCCTACGTACTCGTTAGCAATCTTCTCAAACCAACCAGGATTCTGCTCCTTCCTGCTTCTAACGTCCCCAACGACTTCTGTAGTACTTGCGGTAAGGCCCGTGGAGGCTATTGTCAGATGAACCGGGTTCTTGAGCTTGAGCTTCTCAAAAGTAGGAGCACCTCCATCAAGATCTCTCACATACCAGACAAGGCCACCAAAGGTCGAGGCTGTGTTATCAATCCCTGATGGAGTGCCATGATACCCCTTCTCCCCCTCGAATGCAATCTCGTTTATCCTATCATCATCAAGTCCGAGCCCAAACTCGTCATTGAGAGCCCGTGCAAGGGACACACAGCTTGCGGCACTGGCCCCAAATCCCGAGGCACAGACCAAGTCCCCTTCATACTCGATAAAGATGCCCTTGCCACCCATATCCAATCCTGTGGCCTTTAGCACGTTGTTGATTGAAACAGTCTGTTCATTTAGCTTCTTGGCCTTGTAACCAGGCACTTCGGGCCTTCTGTCATCAATTCTCCAGCCAAGATCCTTAGATCTGCTTACGAGTGCCACCGTTTCTGCAGATATGCCTGCCGCCAATGCTGGAAGGCCGTAGACTACAAAATGCTCTCCAAATAGGATACTCTTGCCGCGCCCGGTGCCTCTTCCCATTCTCTCACACCCAGTCGCTGAGATTTGCAGCGGGAAGGCGTATCGCCACTTTTGAACTCTTCCTTCACGACTTATCAAAGCGTGTTCAGAATGTTCTGTGCGCAAGACTCATGTTCACAACAGACAGAATGGCAGGCAGACATGAAGGTGTTGGACCTATTCTCAGGTGCAGGTGGCTTTTCGTCGGGTTTCACATCATACTCTCATGATTCACATCTAGCTGTGGATATCGATCCCTTTGCACTGGCTACTTACGCCTTGAATTATCGCGAAGCAAACGTTCTCCAAAGGGACATAGGGGCAACTCACTCTATCCGGATTCTGAAAGAGCTCAGTGGCGCACCTGATATCGTCATCGCCTCTCCACCTTGTGAAGAGTTCAGTCGTGCAAATCCTGATAGTGATACTCCAGCAGCCGAACGAATATATGGCACGGGAACAGCCAGACTTCTTCTCGACACTATCAGGGTAATTGGGGACTTGGAACCTGCAGTATTTGTAATCGAGAACGTCGCTGCATTACTACACAAGGGCGGCGGCGAGATTGTGAGCCAAGAGTTTGAACGACTAGGGATTGACAATATCGAGTTCAATATGGTTCGTGCCCATCAACATGGCAACCCCTCAAAGCGGCTCAGAGTCTTCATCAGCAATGTGAAGTTCAACCTTCCTAGAGGAACTCCCCCACGAGTCATGGAGGCAATTGGAGACCTCCCACCACTAGGTGTAGATGCACTCTTTGCTTCTGTTGAGTACATTGCTAACCATGACCTTCACCCTCTGACCGAGGCCAGGATGAAGGCTGTCAGGAAGACTCCCTGGCGTCACGGTGCCAAGCACTTTCGCGCGTCCAAGAAGCGTACAATGCCGAACTGGGTGCGCCTTTCCCCTGATCAAGTGTCCACATCGATAATCGGGCTGTCAAGATACATTCATCCGTTTGAAGATAGACTTCTAACGGTTCGAGAGCACGCAAGACTCATGAGTTACCCGGACTCATTTGTGTTCACGGGTCCGACAGATAGTCAGTACAACCAAGTGGGTGAGAGTGTCCCACCACTAATCTCTCATCTGATTGGAGAGGAGGTAAAGAAACATCTTGAGTGACTTACTGAAGAATGTCTACGTCGTACTGCATGATGTACATGCCGTCAGCAAAGTGGTTGAAACCGCACAAGTGGTATACGGACTTGGTTTTTCGAACTTTGCTGTTACCAAAGCTGAAGGGTCTGCTGCACAGACTGGTGTACCTGAGGCAAACCGTTTCGCCATGAAGATGAACGGAAGTTTCATGGTTCTGCCAGACCTCCGTGATGTACTCGATGTTCTGAGTGTAGAACGTCCTGTACTGATAACATCACCAATGCTAGCCAAGGAGCGCATAAACATCGACGACATCGTGAGTCGAGTCAAGTCAGGCGAAAGAGTTGTGGTCGCATTCTCTGGAAGCAACAAGTCATTCTCTAGAAAAGAGATGGACATGGGTGAATGTTTCAGCCTTGATGCACGTTTTGATATAGGTCCTGCAGGTTCAGCGGCAGTGGTTCTCCATGGTCTGAATGCTATACAACCATGATACATTAGGAGCCTCGACTAGCTCCTAACACCAACAAAGAGCCCTGTCCTCTCCATGAGGCCCGGCTCAACATAGTCCACATTGAACCCATTGTCCTCCATTATGTCCTTGAAGACAGCTCTTGGGAATACACCCATTGGACTTGGGTCAAAGAGGTGTTCAACTCCATTCTCTGTTGCAATGAGGAAGTGAAAATCGAGGTATGCTATGTTTCCCTCCAATCTACCTCTATTGACACGAGCGATTTTGACATCTGGTAGGTTCACACAGTTAATGCCCAGAGACTCAGGACGCACAGTCTCTGTAGTCACAAAAGGTTCAATGATGACCACGCCACCCTGCCTAGTATGCATTGAGAATGACCGAATCGCATCTGCCAGTTCTTCTTGTGTTGTGAGGTGACTTATGGACCCAAAGAGACTGGTAATTACATCGTACCTATGATTCAGCTTCATACTCTTCATGTTTGCACATATGAATAGAACGTCCTTATGCTTCTCTTTGGCAACTGCAAGCATCTCCTCACTGAGGTCCAACCCACTGACATCGTAATACTGCTTTAGATACTCAATGTGTCCTCCGGTGCCACATCCGACATCTAAGAGGTCCTTTCCAGGCGAAGTCTTGTATTTCTGCACAATCTCGTGGAGTCTTTGGGCCTCGCTCTCATAATCCTTCCACGAATACATGTGATCGTAGTACTTCGCCATTATCTTATAGACGTCAGTCATGCTACTTCTAGGTTGGCCACTCTGAGATAAGTTGTATGCCCTAGAAAAGAGAGAAGATGGTGGGCCGGACGAGATTTGAACTCGCGATCCCTTGGATCCGAACCAAGAATCATACCAAGCTAGACCACCGACCCATGGCCGAAGGGAACCCTCTGGGAGAATCATTTAATCATTTCGTTGAAACGCTTTCGTAGTGACTCTACAGTACCTAGATACACTCCGGCCATACTATATACGTCCGACTTGAGAATATCAGCACAACCATTCTCAAAGAACGGCCCATAGAAGGTCGTCTTCGGAGTATTGACCTGTACTCCTGAGAAGAGTTCGTTGAAGCTTGGAAGAGTGACAACAACCCCTTCTGAGTCATCAGGAGCTTCAGGAGCGCCGATATTCTGACGTACACAAGTCTTGTCTAGTTTCGAACGTAGAATGACTGGGATTACACCCGCAAATCGTCGCCTGCCTGCCCGGTCAATCTCAGGCGCATCGACAGTTTTCACGTTTCGTAGAGTCGGGTGGTTGTGCCCTATCACGAGCATCGGTGATTCTAGCACCTTCGGAGATGGCCAAGAGTGTCCATGCAGGAGTCCTACTGTTTCCCCACCTTCACCTACCACTGTACCACGGACATCTAGTAGAAAAACACTCCTCGGCAGAAGGGGAAGCAAATCGCCATCATGATTTCCAGGAATCACATGGACTCTGCACAGGTTCGAAAGAGCCAACATGAGATTGGGTACTGACTGCCAATTAGGAGGACTATGTACAGTGATGGAATGCTTGATATCCCCAATTATGTAGATATCTTCGATTGTGTGTTTCTCAACAATTGATGATATTCTCTTGAGCATACTTGCATCTTGGGCTGGAAACGCAATTCCTTTCTCCTCGTAGAGAGTGTGCTCGAAACCAAGATGAAGATCAGCGACTATGAGGGCTCTAAGGTCATCTGCCTTGATCACCATCGCCCGGTCTTCGAAAATAACCTCCATTACTAACGTTGGTCATCAATCCTACAACATTTTAACCTGACCGTCTGACACTGTGAATGAGAAACATGTCCCTCCCTTCCAAAGAGGTCAAGATGCTTGAGAAAGAAGAGCTGACCCAGAGTGACATCGAGTACTTTCGTTCCAAGTACGGTAAGAGGTTTGTAAGGGCCCTCAGGGCTGTGGAGGAGGGTCGAGTGCTAGAGTTTTTGTTCCGTCCCAGTGAAACAACGAAATGGATCGTGCAAGGAAAGCGCAGGGCGTATCTGGTCATCCCTGGAGTGTTCTGTACATGTCGCAGCTTCTATCATTCAGTCGTTATGGAACGGGAGGTGCAGATGTGTTATCATCTATTAGCCCAGGCAATTGCTGAGGCTCGAAACCAGCAGAAGAGAGTTGAATCCACCGACGCTGAGCGGCGGGACATGAGTGCTGAGCTCCGCAGGACAGACTGAAACGAGTCGATGAGTCGCCGAAACTGAGGATAACTTTTTAACACGGCCTAGAGTCTGGCACGCTGACTCAGCAGAATGGTTGAATGAGCCTATGGTGCGTTTCAAAGGAGCCGCCCGGATTGCTGCGGCTGCAATCACAGTATTGATTCTCCTTTGCTGTTTTCATGTCACAGTGAACGCTCAGGCGCCCGTTGATTCCATCGCCATTCTATACGATGCAAGTCACGACCAACAGTTTTCACCCAATGATGAAGCTGGCTTCAAGTTGATACTCGATATGGTCAATGCGTCAACCAAATACACGGTCAGAGTGAATACCGACCCTATTGAGAACACCACACTGAGTGATGTTGACCTTCTGATCTTGGCCGACCCAGATATCAGCTACGATTTTGTGCCAAATGAGGTATCTTCAATCGCTGAGATGTTGGCCAATGGCAGCTCGCTGCTGCTTCTCGGTAATCCAGTGGTTGGCAACAATTCCAAGTATTGGGACGATTTTGCGTTGCAGGACATGGGAGACAACATCGCATTGAATAAGCTTCTTGACGCACTCAACATAACCGGACCTCGTTTCAGCATCAACGAAACTCAGACGATCTCCTGGTCCGACGCGATGTTTGACTACGAGCATGCAGTCAACGAAACATCCCCATGGGTCATGCGACTGGACACGAGTACGTGGGACTCTGGTCACCCCATCTTCAAGAACATCAACGAGCTAATCGTGATGACCGCCACTCTGAAACCACTTGATCTTGTAAGCTCAATAGCAACAGGCCATGAGTCCTCCTTCGCCCAGTTCAGGAAGACTGTTTCTTATCTTGCAAACTACAGCTTTCCGAACATGACACTCGAGGAGTTTGCAGAGAGGCCACTTTCGTACTCAGCAATAAACGGAACCTTTCCACCGTGGATGTCTGCCTTTGAGTACAATGAGAGTAGAATCGTGATCTCTGGCTCCGCAATAATGTTCTCAGGACTTGTTATGGATGTCTACGAGAGCGAGTCCCAGTGGTTCTATACAGCAGACAACGCTCGACTCTTCATGAACATGTTAGACTGGCTCACTGAGGGTTTCGTGGAGCCTCCAGGGGCTATCTACCCCATGCTCATGATATCTCTGACTATTCTGGCCGTAGGCGCAGTCTACTACATCTTCAAGAAAGTGAGGTAACACTTACCAACGCGGTCGTCCAATACCGTCGTCTTGGAGAGTGTTTTCTACTGCTTTCCTGAGTTCAGTGACTCCTGTCTTCCTAGAGGCAGACAAGGGAACTATGAATGGTTCCGATTCAGGAAGAGCCTCCTTCAATTTCATCGCCAGGTACTCCACTTCTAGGGGCTGCTCACGTTTCTTCAGTTTGTCTATCTTGTTGGCAACAACAATCACTCTGGCAGATATCTCAGACAGGAACGTATAGAACTCAACATCGATAGGTATCTCTCCCCGACTCTCCCAGCGGTCTACTAGAGTTCGGAAGAGCGATATGTCGACTATCAAGACCGCGAGAGCAAGTCTGTCACTCCATCCTTCAAGTTTCTGAATGAGCGTGGTCTTCATCTCTTCAATGGCGATCTTGCTCATTCCCGCCATATAGCCGAAACCAGGAATATCAACAAGAGTCACAGGTCCGAGGTCTATCATGATTTCCCACTTCGTACTTCCAGGCCGCTTTCCAACTCGGACCTTTTTACCAGTGAGTAGCCTTATGGTGCTGCTCTTCCCGACATTGCTTCTTCCAGCAAACACCATCAACGGCTTATCCAACTCAATCACTCCAGAACGGTCTCGTCCTTGCATATTCCTTCTCTGCTTTAGCAATCTCCCTCAGAAGAGAATGACGGTCATCAAGGCCCGGTCTGAGTATTCTTGACGCAGTCGTGGGTCCTATGCCTTGTCCCGCAAGGACCAACAGCGCTCGTCTTCCATAGTCTGATACCAGTGTAGCGGTAAGACCGCCCGCCTTGTACTTCTTGTTCTCCTCACGTGTAAGAGGTTCTCCAGCTATTTGCTTCTTCACAATCTTTGTGAAATCCGCATTCTTCTGATGCAGTGCCGCAATCATTGTGGATCCACAGACTGGGCAGCTAACCTTGTCTTCCAGGGAAGACACCGTCCGAACAGAGTTCCAATCGCCGTTTCCCACGCAGACTAACCTAAAACGATGTGAAAGGAGTCTTTCTTCCATCATTGCGAGCACTTCATTCTCTTCTGTAATCTCTCCAATGACTTCAAACCGGGACTTCTCCTCCACTATGAGCCGAGCAAGAGCTGACGGTGCCTTGGTCCTTACAATGTGGATGTCAATCTCGCTATTTGCAATCCCATCAAAGACACTCATCACTCTAGACTCATCCAGCTTCTCCTCCATGACCTCTCTCATCGTTTCATCAAATACAGGCGTATCTTCGTAGGCACCGATGAGCCCCCGGACGGGAATTTCTTTGATCTTCACGTTCCTGCGAATGATTCCCATTCTTCTACCGACGTGAATGAACCTAGACGAGAAATTCTGAGTGGACTTGACCGCCAATCTTAGAATCGCAGAAGCCTGCTCACTAGTGTAGTCCTTGAGCACATCAACCACTCTCTCTGCGTCAAGTCCTGCGGTTGCAGTGAATAGAATGCGATATGGGTCTCTTTCCACAGCGACCTCTACACCCAATCGAGTGGTCAATAGTGCGGCGATTACTACTCCCAGTGCTTCGTTCGCCTTTGTACCGAGTGGAACATGGAGAACAAGACCGGCTCCAAAGTCTTCCACAACAAGCACATGCTTTGATGGCAGTCTGCCAAGGTCCTTCTTGGCTGACTTCACGGTTTCAATGACATGAATCTGTGCCTCGTCATCAATCCCATACTCTCTCTCCAGTAGCTTCCTACTGTCCTTCTCATTCTTCTCTCCCACGGCATTCCATACCTTTGCAACCTCTGTTGCCACCTCATATGGCACTGGTATCATCTCACCAATCCACTTGGGTGCGCTTGTGTCAGTATCCATAGCGGGAGAACACAACACTTCATCCTCTTCTATACTGACAACTTGCCACGGTCTTCCTCTTATGACAAAGACAGAACCAGTTTCGATGTCCTGACTCACATATTCTTCATCTAGGACTCCGATGCTTGACCTTGTGGTCATGTCCACTGCATTGACCTTATGTACATCTGGAATGGTGCTTAGATGCTCATAATAGAACACTCGTGCTCTTCTACCTCTTGAAACCAAGGAACCGTCAATCTCTACTAGGTTTCTGGAAACCATGAACTCAAGGATTCTGTCCAGTTCCTCTTTCTCTAGCTCAGAATATGGAAATGAAGAGGTGATAGTAGCAAACAGGTCCTCTATCTCAATCTCGGGTGTATCAAGTAGAATGCCGGTAATCTGATGACAGAGGACATCCCACGCTCTGATTGGGATGTTTGCTCTCTCGACCTTGTTCAGTAGTGCCCTCCTGCGAATGACTCCTGACTCGGTGATGTCGTCTAGATTCACTGTAGAAATGATGACCCCTTTTGGAGTTCTCCCAATCGCGTGACCGGCTCTTCCAGTCCGTTGAACAGCTCGCGACACCTCGCGAGGACTGCTGTACTGAATCACAAGGTCGGCCTGACCGATGTCTATGCCCAGTTCGAGACTTGAGGTGGCAATGATTGCCTTAGAATCCCCGCCTTTCAACCGTTCCTCAGCCAAAACACGAACGTCTCTCGAAAGTGACCCATGATGAACGTCAAAGTCAAAGGGGGGCTCCAACGCTCTCATTTTCACTCCCAAGGTTTCAGCAAAGGATCGTGTGTTCGTGAATGTCAAGACTGAAGAATGGCTGTCAATCAGACTAACAATCCTCTCTAGGCGTGCCGTAGAATGCAATGGGTAGGAGAGCTTCCTACTTAGCTTCTTGTGTTCAGGGCGAGGAACGGGCATGCTCACTGTCAGGTCCATTTTCCTAAGATCGTATCCTGCCCAGATAGTCTTGACGACACGGTTTTGACCCGAAAGTAGTTTCGCGACTTCCCCTACATTCCCAACGGTTGCAGACAGCCCTACTCGTTGAACATTCGAGCCAATCAATCGTTCAAGTCGCTCCAGACCAACGCTCAGCTGTGTCCCTCTTTTGCTATCGGCTAGTTCGTGAATCTCATCAACAACCACTGCAAAGACTGTCCTCAGATGATATCTGAGTCGCTTTCCTGGAAGAATAGCCTGAAGTGACTCTGGAGTTGTTATGAGCAAGTTAGGGGGCTTGATTGCCTGCTGTCTTCTTCTGTACTGACTAGTATCACCATGCCTTACCGAAACCGTGAGTCCAAGATGTTCGCATAGACTCTCGATTCGCGTGAAGACATCTCTATTGAGTGCTCTGAGTGGCGTAATATAGAGAATGTAGAAACCGAACAGCTCCCGTTCTTCTCTACGCATTTGCAGATTGTGGAGCAATGGCAGCAGTGCCGCCTCAGTCTTGCCAGATCCTGTCGGCGAAAGGAGAAGAACGTCATCCTGGCTGTCAAGTAAGGTGGGGATTGCACTCTCTTGGATTGGCGTTGGTGAAACCATTCCGTGATGAGTAAGAAACTCGTTGATTTCTTTGCCCAGGCGAGAAAAGGCATTCATCCAGAGAACTTCCCTCTCGTGATGTGTCGAATCTCATTAATCAATATACGCAGGTCTGTTCTTAGTGTCACTTCAGTTTCTTCCATCTTCCCTTCAAGCAACTGGATTGTTTCACTAATAGTGTGACCACAACCTGTGAGTTCCTGCACAAGAGAGCGTATCGAATCCAGGTTAGCTAGGTGTCCTGCAATGTTCTCAAAGGCAAGAAGAAGTGTTTCATCAGAACTCATCGGGGCCGCACTCTCATATCACTACTCATCTTCTTCCTCGCCCCAAACCGAGTAGGCAAGAATCAGCATGAGGGCTACAATGCCCATGGCCATGAGCATAAGAGACAAGATTGACTCCATGAGTTCGATCTGCATAGAAATCCCGCGTTCTCGGATTGACCGCACTTATAACAATTGCTGAATATCGAGTCTTGCACTAGGCAGTTTGAGCGCTACGGCTCTCGTAGAACCTATCTATGAAGGCACCGTAGATGTCAACTGCTTCTGTCAGTGGATTCACTTCATCTACGACCATCTCCAATCCACAAGAACCACACTTGACACCAGCAATCCCATCACTGCGATTCAGTTCAATCTTGATTGATGTATTGCCGCAACTAGGACACGGATACACGTCTGGGATCCGTTTCTGAGGTCGTCGCCGTACTTTCTGTCGTCGTCGTCTTCCCACAATCGTTCACCTCTGCCTATTACCCACAATGAGGGCAGGTGGTCCCCATAGAATGAGCGGGCTGCACCCTGATAGAATTCATTTAAGGATTATGATGGGTCTAGGATGACCACCAATCAAAGCCTTCTTATTGAATCCCGCACCGCAGCCCAACACGATGTCAGACCTCTCAAGAAACGCTCAATGCGTGTTGAACATTCTACAGAATGCGACCAATCCACTGACAACATCCGAGATTCTCGAGATTGCTCGTAGTGATGAGTATGCTGATGTATGTCAAGACTGTGCGGGCGGCGACACTTTCATTGTTGCGGCACGGCAGCTAGTGGACAAGGGTCTGATCAGCAAGGCTCTAGAGAAGGGCGGATATCGCTGGGAACTAGTGAGAGGCGATTGATTGGAATGCTTGATGTAAGAGCTGACTTCCCGGTCCTGAATCGCAAGATCAATGGACGTTCCATTGTGTATCTTGATAGTGCTTGCATGGCCCTCAAACCAATAGAAGTGGTTCAGGCCATGAATGAGTACTACGAGAGATATCCCGCTTGTGGTGGGCGCAGCATCCACACACTGGGCGAAGAAGCGTCAAATGCCTACACTGCGTCCAGAGAGAAGTTTGCGCGGTTTCTGAATGCAGCACATGCCGCTGAGTGTATCTGGACGCGAAATGCCACAGAATCTCTCAACATGGTTGCATCTTCACTGAAACTCCCAAAGGATGCGAAGATTGTCACTTCCACACTGGAACACCATAGTGGCTCGCTTCCATTTGTAGAGCGTGCTCGACGCGATGGCTTGAAGATTGAGATAGTTGAGGCAAAAATGGATGGCACATTCGACATTGAGGACTGGAAAGAAGCAATCGATAGTAGCACTCGTTTAGTATCAATCGTGCACTCTTCGAATGTCACAGGCACCGTTGCACCTCTTGACGAAATCATCGAGATTGCCCACGACCGAGGTGCCTTGGTAACGTCTGATGACGCACAATATGCGCCGCATCATCCTCTGGACGTACAGAAGCTGGACGTTGATTTCTCTGCAATATCAGCTCACAAGATGTGTGGTCCGACGGGAATGGGGGTTCTTTACGGGAAGCTGGAACATCTAGAGGCCATGGACATGTTCTTGGTCGGAGGCGATACCGTGTCTGATGTTCGCTATATGAACGGACAGATACTCCCCGAATACCTGCCGCCCCCTGAGAAATTTGAAGCTGGACTACAGAACTATGCAGGAGCTATTGGTGCAGGGACGGCAGCCGAGTACCTAACACGGATTGGAATGAATAAGATTGAGAAACACGAGAGATCTCTTCTGGAGGTAGCTCTCAAGAATCTCAAAGACATGGACCATGTCAAGATTGTGGGGACCGACGATATCAACATCAAAACAGGGCTTGTTGCTTTCACCGTGGACTGCGTGGAGGCCGCTCACGATGTTGCTGCATTTCTAAACGACCAGTATTCTGTTATGGTGAGAAGTGGCTGGCACTGTGTTGGACCTTTCCATTATCAATTGGGCATCAAACCCACTGTGGGAACGGCCAGGGCCAGTTTCTACTTATACAACAATCTCGATGACGTTGAGAGGTTCTTGGAGGGAATGCGTGCCCTCATCGAGGCCACATCGTGATGCAGATACTACCGTATTAGTTCATCAATGCGCTCCCTTTCGCGCTTGCTTACCTCGACAAGATCCGGGAAGGCTAGTCCACTGGCCGCAATCTCCATAGAATCCCTGAACTTGGAAACACGGCCTCGTACAGAAACATACTTTCCAAGTATTCTGTCCGAATTCCTTTCAAGAGGCTCCAGATTGTTTCCAGACTTTGTGATTAGTTCATGTGCCTCTTCGGCTGTCATTCCCAGTAGCTCCTCTCCAGTTTCACCGAACAGAGTAGCCCTTATAGAGCCAGACCCATCATCAACGGTTATCTTGTACAACATCCTGTACTCAGGTTCTTTGACATCACCACACACGCTACAAGTGAACCTGCCACCCTCCTCCTCCACCTTCTTCCGGCAGCTTGGACACGCTGGATACACAGGACTTGCCTGAGTAGCTCCCATCACGATTCCGGAAACTTCTACGCTCTTACCCTCGTTGCTCTCATCAATCTCCCTTATTCTCACAAGTCCTGCGGCCTGCGATCTTGACTCTACAGACAAATCTGAGAGGTCCAGCTGTTCCAAAGGAGAGCCTTTCGGATTGATCTCAATCTCTGCTCTGCGGCCCAAGTGTACCTCCACTCCACCTCTAAAGCCCTCTTTCGCGTAGGCATGGGTGACGCTGACCACATCTCCCTCGTGAAGGTCCTTTATCTTGTCTACGTCCTCATTCCA